>Ga0172377_10000874_pt1 | contig 29502 bp, 43 predicted proteins | sample Pumphouse3metaG_FD_119749 | JGI IMG/M metagenome (GOLD analysis project Ga0172377, IMG submission 119749) | Leachate microbial communities from a municipal landfill in Southern Ontario, Canada - Pumphouse #3 metaG | ecosystem: Engineered > Solid waste > Landfill > Unclassified | place: Canada... | reverse complement strand
TAAGGGTGAAACTGAACTCTCGGTAGAAGAGAAGCTTTTAAGGGCTATATTTGGAGAAAAAGCTAAAGATGTCAAGGATTCTTCTCTGAGATTACCTCATGGTGAAAAAGGTAAGGTTATTGAAGTTAAGTTGTTTTCAAAAGATGCGAACGATGAACTATCGGAGGGTGTAAGCCAAATGGTTGAAGTATCGGTGGCGCAATTACGCAAAATATCCGTAGGAGACAAGTTAGCCGGAAGGCATGGAAATAAAGGTGTTATATCAACGGTTCTTCCTGAAGAGGATATGCCCTATACTGCTGACGGGAAACCAGTAGATGTTGTTCTCAACCCTCTAGGAGTGGTTTCTAGGATGAATTTAGGCCAAATTCTTGAGACTCATCTGGGTTTGGCGGCTAACAAACTTGGAATAAAAGTTGCAACTCCTGTTTTTGACGGTGTGCCGGTTGAAAAGATAAGGGAGATGTTGCAAGAAGCTGGCTTTCCCGGCGATGGGAAGATGGTGCTTTATGACGGCAAAACAGGAGAGCCGTTTGACAGTAGAGTTACTGTTGGCGAAATGTATATTTTGAAATTAGCTCATCTTGTGGATGACAAGGTTCATGCCAGATCGGTCGGACCATATTCTATGGTTACTCAACAGCCTCTTGGCGGTAAGGCTCAATTTGGTGGACAGAGATTCGGAGAGATGGAGGTCTGGGCACTCGAAGCCTATGGCGCGGCTCATACTTTGCAAGAAATGCTGACTATTAAATCTGACGATGTTACCGGAAGATCAAAAGCCTACGAGGCGATCATAAGAGGCGAGGAAATAGAAAAACCTTCTGTCCCGGCTTCGTTTAATGTTTTGGTCAGAGAGCTTCAAGGGCTTGGTCTTTCGGTTGATATGATTAATGAACACGGTGAAGAATTGAGTGAAGAAAATCAGAAGAAAGTTACTAAAATGGAAGATATTAAACCTGACTTGGTTGATGGAAACGAGGAAGAAGAGAAAGACAAGGAAGTAACTGAAATTTTTGCAAATCAAGAAGAAAACCCTCCAGAAGAAGAACCTGTCGACAAGGAGGAAAATGAATAAGGAGCAAGGAAAGATGACACAAAAGAATCTTTACCCTAAAGACTTCGATAAGATAAGGTTGGCAGTTGCTTCTCCTGAAGAGATTGCAAATTGGTCCTATGGAGAAATAACTAAACCGGAAACGATTAATTACAGAACTCAAAAACCAGAGAGGGATGGGCTTTTTGATGAGAGGGTTTTTGGACCAGTTAAGGACTGGGAATGTTACTGTGGCAAATACAAGAAGGTTCGTTATAAGGGTGTTATTTGTGACCGTTGTGGTGTTGAGGTTACTCGAAGTTCGGTTAGGAGGGAGCGAATAGGGCATATTAAATTAGTAGTACCAACCGTTCACGTCTGGTATATCAGAGGAGCCGGGGGTATCATACCGGCGATTCTCGATATGACCATTTCGGATGTTGAATCAGTTACTTACTTTGCTGCCTTTGTGGTTCTTGAAGTTGATGAAAAATTAAGGGAAGCAGCTTTAGAGCAACTTGCCAAAGAGTACAATGAAGCTAAAAAGGACACACGTTTTAAAGAAAATCCTATAGCTCTACAAAAGCTTGAAGCAACCTATAAGTCATCTAGGCAAGAGATTAATTCGCTCGAAGTAAAGAAGGTTCTTTCCGAAGGAGAGTACGCCAACATTTCTTTGAAATACGGACAGATCATTAAGGCTGGTATCGGAGCTGAAGCTATTTGTGAACTGTTGGAATCGATTGACATGGACAGAGAGATGAAAGATCTCAACGGTAGGTTGGAAAACCAAGTAACCGCTAGCCGAAAAAAAATCTTAAAAAGATTAAAACTTTTTGTGGATATGAAAGAGGCGGGTATCAGACCGGAGTGGCTAGTTATTAAAAACTTGCCTGTTATTCCTCCTGATTTGCGCCCGATGGTTCAACTTGATGGTGGTAGGTTTGCTGCTTCGGACTTAAACGATCTTTATCGAAGAGTTCTTAATAGAAATAATAGGCTTAAGAAGCTTCTGGGTGCTGGTGCTCCTGAAGTTATTTGTAGAAATGAAAAAAGAATGCTTCAAGAGGCTGTTGATGCTTTATTGGATAATAATGCTAGACGAGGCAAAATTGCAGTTGCGGGCAATCAAAGGAAATTGAGGAGTTTGTCAGATATCCTTAGAGGTAAACAGGGACGATTTAGACAAAATCTCCTGGGTAAGAGGGTGGATTATTCCGGTCGTTCCGTAATTGTGGTTGGTCCTGATCTTGATTTGCACGAATGCGGTATTCCTAAAGTCATGGCCCTTGAGCTTTTTAGAACCTTTGTGATTTCCAAGTTGATTGCTAATGGACATGTTTATAATGTGAAAAATGCTACCAAGATGATAGAAAACAGGGATCCTGTTGTTTGGGATGTTTTGGAGCAGATCACCGATAGTCACTATGTGATGTTAAATAGAGCTCCGACTCTCCATCGTCTTGGTATTCAGTCGTTTGTGCCTAGGTTGATAGAAGGGAAAGCAATCCAGATTCACCCCCTTGTCTGTCAAGCTTTTAATGCTGATTTTGACGGAGACCAGATGGCTGTGCATATTCCTTTGTCTGAAAATGCTATATCGGAATCCAGAGATATTATGCTTTCTTCCAAAAACCTTCTTAAGCCGGCTTCGGGAGAACCTATTGTTTCTCCTCGCTTCGATATGATTTTGGGGTGTTATTATATTACCAGAGCCAAGCATTCCCAGGATAAATATAAGTATTTCTCAAGTAAGAACGAAGCAATAATGGCTTGGCAAAACGGTTTCATAAAGATTAATGAAAGTATTAAGATCAAGGTAACTGATGATATCAAAGAAAGCGACACTGAAATTGATGACAAGGAAGATTATAAAATAATCACGACTTGTGTTGGTAGGATATTGTTTAATAATATTCTGCCAAGCAACCTAAGATTTCTTAATGTTACGGTTGATGCAAAGCAGATGAAGTCGATAGTTTCTTCGGTATTCAAAGAGCTTGGCTCTCTCGAAACAGCTCAAGTCTTAGACAAGATTAAAAAGCTCGGTTTTGAATATGCCACAATTTCGGGAATGTCAATTGGGGTGGAAGATATTTCAATACCCAAAGAGAAGAAGAAGATCATCGATGAGACAAGGAAGAAAGTCAATGACATAGAAGGACTCTTGAGAAGAGGACTAATTACACCCGAAGAAAAAAAGATCAAAAGTATTGATTTGTGGAATGATGCTAGATCCAAGATCGAAAAAGAAATGCTCAACGGTTTCGATTTAGACAATCCTGTCTATTCTTATGTAACTTCGGGAACCAGAGGCTCGGTTGCTCAGCTTATCCAGATGGCCGGTATGAAAGGGTTGGTAGTAAACCCTGCTGGTGAAATAATCGAGATTCCGATTATATCCAATTATAGAGAAGGTCTCAATGTTTTTGAGTACTTTATCTCTTCTCACGGTTCTAGAAAGGGTAGATCGGATACATCTCTTAGAACCTCTGATGCTGGTTATTTGACGAGGAGACTAGTTGATGTTGCTCAAGAAATGATCATTAAAGAAAAGGACTGTAAGACAAAAGAAGGCCTAGAGATTTCAAAAGCGGAATGTGAACTGTCCGGCGAATCGTTCTCTCAAAGGCTAGAGGGTAGAATAATTGCCCAGACAGTTAAGGATGGCAGTAAAATTATTGCAAGATCCGGTGAAGAGATTGATAAAGCAAAAGCTAAAAAAATAGAGGAAAGTAAAGTAGATAAGGTTAAGGTCAGGTCGGTCACGTTCTGTCAAAGCAAGCATGGTGTCTGCCAGAAGTGTTACGGGAGAGATCTAGGTACTGGAGAGATTGTTGAACTTGGTGTTGCTGTAGGGGTAATTGCTGCTCAAGCTATCGGTGAGCCTGGTACTCAACTTACTATGAAAACTTTCCACTTAGGTGGAGTTTCGGGAGAGGATATTACCTCTGGTCTTCCTAGAGTTGAAGAACTTTTTGAGTCGAGAAAGCCAAGATATGAAGCGCCGATATCACAGATTAAAGGTATCGTTAATGTTAGAAAGACAAGGGAGGGCAACGAAGTCCAGGTTATTTCAGGCGAGGAGCTTTTAGAGGAAGTGGTTATTCCGAAAGGATATGAATTAATTATCAAAGATGGTGATACGGTTAAAGCCAAAAAAGCGATCGCTGTCTGTAAAGATAAAAAAGCGGTTAGATCGGCTATCTCCGGAATTGCTAAAATATCAAACGACAAGGTGGTTGTTAGATCGAAAGACAAGGTTTCCTTCGAATATATGGTCAACCCCTCTCTGACATTGTTGGTGGGAACGGGTGATAAAGTAGAGAAGGGCCAAGTTTTAGCAGAAGGTCACCTTAATCTCTCATCAATCCTTAAACTTCAAGGAAAACAAAGTGTTATCGACTACATTGTCAGGGAGACTAAGGCTATCTATTCTTCTCAAGGACAGTCAATAGACGACAAGCATCTAGAGGTGATTATTAAGATGATGCTATCCAAGCTTAGGGTTGTTGAAGAGGGTGATAGTAGTTTTGTTCCTGGAGAGATCGTGGATATTCTTGTGGCTCAAGAGGAAAATGAGAGACTTGCAAAACTGAAAAACAATAGACCTGCTTTGTTGGAGCCGATCGTTATGGGTATTACGAGGGTTGCTCTAAAAACAGAGAGCTTCCTGTCGGCAGCTTCCTTCCAGGAAACCACCGGTGTTTTGATAGATGCTGCTATAAGAGGAGCTAAGGACGAGCTAAGGGGGTTGAAAGAGAACGTGATTATTGGTAAGCTAATACCCGCTGGAACAGGATTTAAAGCTAAGAAAGGTAAGTAATGCCAACGATTAATCAGCTGATAAAAAAAGGCAAAAAAAGCAAGCCCAAAAAGAATAAAGGGCCTGCTTTGGCTAGAAATTTTAATTATCTTAAAAACAAACCTTCGCTGGCTAGAACTTCAAATCCCTTTAAGCGTGGTGTCTGTACTAAGGTGACTACCATGACTCCTAAAAAACCTAACTCTGCTCTGCGGAAAATAGCTAAGGTTAGATTGACTAATGGTCATGAGGTAACAGCTTATATACCGGGGGTAGGACATAATCTGCAAGAACACTCAGTTGTTATTATAAGGGGCGGAAGAGTTAAGGATTTACCGGGTGTGAGATATCATATCGTTAGGGGTAAACTCGATACCTTGGGGGTTAGCGACAGAAGGAAAGCTAGAAGTAAATATGGTGTAAAAAAACCACAGGAAAAATCATGAGAGGACGATCCAGATATAAAAAAAGAAATCTAAAGCCAGACATAAAATATGGCTCTGTTACTGTTGCGAAATTCATTAATTATGTCTTACAAGAAGGCAAGAGGTCGGTAGCTGAAGATGTTGTTTATAGTTCCTTTGAAGAAGCGTCCAAAACTATGAAAATAGAGCCTTTAGAAGTTTTTAATAAAGTTATTGCTCTGGTCGCTCCTAATGTTGAAGTTAGATCCAAGAGAATAGGCGGGGCTAACTATCAAATTCCAGTAGACGTTAAAGAACCGCGAAGGACGGCTTTAGCCATGAGGTGGATTATCGAGTCTGCTAAATCAAAGAAGGGTAAGCCCATGAAAAGCCGTTTGGCTGAGGTTTATAAAGAGTCAATCGAAGGTACGGGAGCAGCGATTAAGAAAAGGACTGATGTCCAGAAGATGGCTGAAGCTAACAAGGCTTTTGCTCATTTCGCTAGGTCTAGATAGAAAATAAATCCGGAAGGGGTATTTTTAGGTATTAAAATGAGAGAGTATCCACTAGAAAAAACAAGGAATATAGGCATTATTGCTCATATTGATGCCGGTAAAACAACTGTTACCGAGAGAATTTTATTTTATACTGGTAAAAAACATAAGGTAGGAGAGGTCCATGAAGGGCAAGCCGAAATGGATTGGATGGAGCAGGAAAAAGAGAGGGGAATTACTATTACTTCGGCAGCTACTACTTGTTTTTGGGCTCCGAGACAAAATCAAGACCAAAAGTGTCGAATTAATATAATTGATACTCCCGGTCATGTCGATTTTACAGTTGAAGTTGAAAGGTCGCTCCGTGTTCTAGATGGTGGAGTTGTTGTTTTTGATGGTGTTGCGGGAGTAGAACCACAATCAGAAACTGTCTGGCGTCAAGCTGATAAGTATAGCGTTCCTAGGATTTGTTTTATTAATAAACTGGATAGAACAGGAGCAGATTTTTATAGATCCTATGAAAGTATTCTGGAAAAGTTGGGAGCTAATGCTATTCCCATACAAATACCTATTGGTAGCGAAGATAAGCTCGAGGGTATTATTGATTTGATAGAAATGAAGGCTTTTTTCTATAAGGATGATATGGGCCAAAGCATCGAAGAGAGGGAAATTCCTGAAGATTTAAAGGATAAAGCTCAAGAATACAAGGTAAAGTTGCAAGAGAAAGTTGCTGAAACAGACGAAAAGCTTTTGGATAAATACTTAGCAAGTGGAGAGTTGTCTTGTGAAGAGCTTCGCTCTGGATTAAGGACTGCAACTATTAAAAATGAAATAATTCCTGTTTTGACCGGTTCGGCCTTAAAAAATAAAGGGGTTCAATTATTGTTAGACGCCGTTATTGATTATCTACCAAGTCCGGTCGAAGTTCCTGATACTAAAGCAAGACTTGCCAGAGAAGATGGAGAGGAAGTCGAAATAAAAACAACCGATTCCGAACCTTTTGCCGCTTTAGCTTTCAAGATAGCTACCGATCCCTTTGTGGGAAGGTTGACATATGTGAGGGTTTATTCGGGAACCCTTAAATCCGGTAGTTATATCTTTAATGTTTCGACTGGTGAGAAAGAGAGGGTTGGTAGAATATTGATGATGCATGCTAATCACAGAGAAGAAGTTTCTGAAATTTTCTCGGGTGATATTGCAGCTATTGTCGGATTAAAAAACACTACTACGGGAAATACTCTTTGCGATTCTTCTCGAAAAGTACTGCTTGAGACGATTAGTTTTCCCGATCCTGTTATTGAAATTGCAATTGAGCCCAAAACAAAGGCTGATCAAGCTAAGATGGGCCTAGCGCTCTCTAAGCTTGCCGAAGAAGATCCTACTTTTAAAATACGAACCAACAAGGAATCCAACCAGACCTTGATTGCTGGCATGGGAGAGCTTCACTTGGAGATAATCGTTGATAGGCTTAAAAGAGAGTTTAAGGTTGAAGCCGGAGTTGGTGCTCCCCAAGTAGCTTACAGGGAAACTATTAGAAGAGGCGCTAAGGCTGAAGGTAAATTTATCAGACAATCCGGTGGCCGAGGTCAATACGGCCATGTTTATCTTGAAATATCTCCCAAAGAGCCTGGAAGCGGGAATGAGTTTATTAATAAAGTTTTCGGTGGAGCTATTCCTAGAGAATTTATACCCGCTTGTGAGGATGGAGTTATTCAAGCCTTAAACAAAGGAGTAATAGCCGGTTACCCCCTTGTAGATATATCCGTTACTTTATATGACGGTTCTTATCATGATGTTGACTCTTCAGAGATGGCTTTCCAGATTGCCTCTTCCATGGCTTTGCAGGAGTCAGTTAAACAGGCAGATCCTGTTATCTTAGAGCCAATCATGAAGGTTGAAGTAACTTCTCCAGAGGAATTTTTAGGAGATGTTTTGGGCGATCTGAATTCCAAGAGAGGTAATATTGGAACTGTTTCTGATAGGGGGAACGCCAAAATTGTTCCGGCCGAAGTTCCGCTTGGTGAAATGTTTGGCTATGCTACATCATTAAGATCGATTACCCAGGGCCGAGCCAGCTATACCATGGAGTTTCTAAAGTATCAAGTTGTCCCGAAAAATATTGCAGATGGTATAATAGAAGGAAGGAAGCCTAAGAGAAGTTGACGCAAGTTAAGGTTTATGCTAGTATTCATTGTAAGTTAAATAATAAAATAAAACAAAAGGATAATTAAGGAGAAATATGGCGGAAAAATTTGAGAGAAAAAAACCTCATGTAAATGTTGGTACAATCGGTCATGTTGACCACGGTAAAACTACCTTGACGGCAGCTATTACTAATGTTTTGGCAAAAAAAGGTATGGCTGAAGCCAGAAAATTTGAAGATATTGATAATGCTCCTGAAGAAAAGGAGAGGGGAATTACAATTGCTACTTCTCACCAGGAGTATGAATCAGACAAAAGACATTATGCTCACGTTGACTGTCCTGGACATGCTGATTATGTTAAAAATATGATCACTGGTGCTGCTCAGATGGATGCTGCTATTTTAGTGGTTTCAGCTGCTGATGGACCGATGCCTCAAACCAGAGAGCACATTCTTTTAGCTAAACAAGTAGGTGTACCTAGTATTGTCGTGTTTCTTAACAAAGTTGATCAGGTATCTGATAAAGAATTACTCGATCTGGTTGAAATGGAGGTAAGGGAACTTCTTACTAAATACGGTTTTCCGGGCGAAGAGATTCCTATAGTTAAAGGATCTGCCCTGAAAGCTCTGGAAGGTGATGCTGAATCTGAAAAATCTATTGAAGAGTTGATTAAAGCTCTTGACGATTATGTCCCTGAACCAAAAAGAGATATTGATAAGCCCTTACTTATGCCGATCGAAGACGTGTTCTCTATTAAGGGTAGGGGAACTGTTGCAACCGGTAGAGTCGAGAGAGGCATCGTAAAAATTAACGATGAAGTCGAGATAGTAGGTATTAAACCTACTAAAAAAGTTGTTGTAACTGGTGTAGAGATGTTTAGGAAACAACTCGATGAAGGTCAAGCTGGAGATAATGTTGGAATTCTCTTGAGAGGTATTGAAAGAGACGACATTGAGAGAGGTCAAGTCATAGCTAAACCCGGAAGTGTTACCCCTCATACGGAATTTGAGGGTGAGGTTTACGTTCTCTCTAAAGACGAAGGTGGACGTCATTCTTCCTTTACAAAGGGCTATAAACCACAGTTCTTTATAAGAACAACCGATGTTACTGGAGAGGTTACTGAAATTTCTTCTGGCGCAGAAATGGTTATGCCTGGTGACACTGTAACGGTTAAAGTGAAGCTTATTTCTCCTATTGCTATGGAAGAAAAGATGAGATTTGCTATCAGGGAGGGTGGTAAAACGGTCGCGTCAGGAATTGTAACAAAGATCGTTAAATAAAATAACAGCAAACGCACGTTGATAAAATGCCCAAGGAACAAAACAAGCAAAAAATAAGGATCAAGATAAGGGGATATGATTACCGTATTCTGGATAAGTCGGTAAAGCATATTATAGATACAGTTGAACGTTCCGGGGCAAAAGCCATTGGTCCAATTCCCTTGCCAACCGAAATCAAAAAAATGACTGTTCAAAAGTCAACTTTTGTGCATAAAGACAGCAGGGATCAATACGAGATAAGAGTTCACAAAAGGCTTATCGATGTGGTAGAGATGACCGGTAGGACAATCGATCAATTGATGAATATCGAATTGCCTGCCGGTATAGATATTGAAATCAAAACCTAAAAGGTTATTAATTAGACAACCCTGAATAATCATTCCTGATTGGAATAGGTTTCAGGGAAAAATTGTTATGAAGATATTCGCGGTAAAAAAAGGTATGACCCATTATTACGACGACTCGGACAAACAGAGAGTTGCTTGTGTTTTGGGTATTCTGGAGACTGTAGCTGCAAAGGTTGAAAGAAAAGGTGATCAATCCTTGGTCCATTTTGTTTTACCGGGCAAGAAAGATAAAACGAAAAAGCCGATAAAAGGCCAATACCCCAAAGTTGCTTCTATATCTAAAATAGAAACAGAGACTATAGATGGAGAGCCGGTTGAAGAGGGGTCTAAGCTAACCATTGACGATCTTGAGAACAGCAAGGTAATTTCTGTTTCATCTGTAACTAAAGGTAAAGGTTTTGCCGGAACGATTAAAAGATACGGTTTCAAGAGAGGCCCCAAAACTCACGGTTCGAGAAATTATCGTAAACCCGGATCTATAGGAGACACTGGACCGCAAAGAGTATTGAAGGGTAAAAAAATGGCTGGCAGAATGGGTTTAGAAAAGAGAACTCTTCATAATGTGAAGATAGTCAGAATAGTTAAAGATAAAAAAGAAATATGGGTTAGTGGCCATATACCTGGTGCAAGAAAATCTATAACGGTTATTACTAAAAATGATTGAGATACCATATTTAGACAAGAAGGAGAAAATAGAGATTAATCCTAAATCTTCAAGCCTTAAGTTTAACCAGCGATTGATTTCTCAAGTGTTGCACTGTCTGGAATGGAGATCTACCGTCAAGCCCGGTAGAGCGAAAAACAGATCTCTGGTTAGGGGTGGTGGCAGAAAGCCATGGAAACAAAAAGGAACCGGAAGAGCAAGGGCTGGGTCTATCAGGTCGCCATTATTTGTAGGGGGTGGAGTAACTTTTGGTCCTTCTGGCGAAAAGGCTCTTAAGAGAATTCCACAAAAAATGAAAAAGCTTGCCTTTGCACAACTTATGGTTAAAAAAATAAACTCCAAAGAAGTCTATGCTATTACCGGCTTAGCCGTTAAGGATAATAAAACCAAAGAGGCAGATAAGAAACTTAAGGATATTGCGCGAGATATTATGTTAGTTATAGACAAAAAGCAAATTCCTGAAATTCTTCCCTTTAGGAATCTTCATTATGCTACTCCTGTTTTGTATGAAAAAATAAGTCCTGAGAGCATAGTATCTGACAAATATTTTATTTTTACTGATGAAGTGATTCAAAAACTTAAGAAGGACTTGGAAAATTAAAATGAAGCTTTTTAAGCCTTACATCAGTGAAAAAACAATTACCTTGGCCAAGGATGGTAGGTTTACTTTCATCGTTGACAAAGAAATTACCAAAGATGAGTTCAAGCAATTACTTAAAAAGTATTACCATGTAGATGTAGTAAAGGCGAAAGTAATAAACAAAAAAAACCGTTTGAAAAAAGGCTCTAAGGGTATCGGTACAAAGCGAGGGTACAAGAAAATTATTTCAACCCTTGCTGATAAACAGGTTGTTCCAGGGTTTGAGATTGCCAAAGAGTCCAAAAAAGAAAAGAGTGAGAAACAAGATGGTAAGAATAGTTAAAAGACGAACATCAGGTAAAATTGTTGAAAGCTTTGAGGATAGAAGCGGTCTTTTTAAGGGTTCGCCACAAAGATCTCTTGTTAAAATGTTAAAGAAAAGCAGTGGTAGGGACAACAAGGGTAGAATTTCCGTAAGGCACAGAGGCGGTGGGTCAAAAAGACTCTACAGGGTTATTTCGGAACTTGGTAGCTTGGGAGAGGAGATAAAAATTTTGAGGATTGAATACGATCCTTACCGAAGCGCGAGAATTGCTCTGGTGGAGTTGAAAAATGGACAAAAAAAGTATATACTTGCCGCTGAAAATATGAAACCGAATCAAACCATTTCAATGGGTGAGGATGTTCAGGCGGAGAACTTTGACAGAGCTAAACTCAAAAATATTCCAGTTGGTTCACAGGTTTTTGACGTCCAGTTTTACCCTCAAAGCAAGAAGTATTTAGCTAGAGCGGCTGGTTCCAGTGCCACTCTAATGGCCTTAGAGGGTGATTGTGCTCTTTTGAGACTTCCGTCGGGAGAGCAAAGAAAGGTAAACAAAGAGAGTTTTGCTTCTATAGGGCAAGCGTCTAATCAGGAACACTCCAATATTGTTTTAGGGAAAGCGGGTAGGGTAAGAAAAATGGGAATAAGGCCAACCGTCAGAGGTAAGGCTATGCATCCCAAAGCTCATCCCCACGGTGGAGGTGAAGGCGTGAACCCTATTGGTCTTAAGTATCCCAAAACTCCTTGGGGCAAGGTTGCTATGGGTAAGAGAACAAGAAGAAATAACAATTCGGGTAAGTATATTATTAAAAGAAGGGCAGCTAAGAGGTAGTCATGGCTAGATCACTTAAAAAAGGTCCTTTTGTAGAAGAAAGTATTTTGAAAAAATTGCAGAATGCCCAAAAGGGTCAGGTTATAAAAACATGGTCAAGAGCATCTACTATTATCCCCGAGATGGTAGGATTAACTTTTGCTGTCCATAACGGTAAAGAGCATGTTCCTGTTAAAATCAATGAAGAGATGGTAGGCCATCGACTTGGTGAATTTGCTCCTACGAGGAAATTCAGGAAGCATGGTGGTAGAATGGCTCGAGAACAAGAAAAAGGAGCCGTTGCTGGTTCTCCTGTTGGCAAATCTGCTGATAAAAAATAAAAATGCAAAAAAAAATTATTACAGTTCAGTTAAGAGAACAACGGGTAAGCCCCAAAAAAGCGAGGCTGGTTATGAGTATGGTCAAAGGAATGCCCTTGGATAGTGCCATGGCTGTTTTGTCCAACACCAATAAGAAATCGGCTCTAACTGCTCTTTCTCTTTTGAAGAGCGCGGCAGCGGCGGCTAAAGATAAAGATTACCAAGCAGATAAAGTAATTATTTGCGAATCGTTAGTTAATGAAGGTCGAAAACTAAAAAGATACTTTATAAGAGCGAGGGGAAGATCAACTAAATTTTTAAAAAGATCTTCTCATTTTAAGATATCTTTGTGTGCAAGAGAAGACCAAGAACCTAAAAAGAAAACAAAAGGAAAGAAAAATGGGAAACAAAGCTAACCCTGTAAGCTTCAGGCTTGCTGTTAACAAAGATTGGAAAAGCAGGTGGTTTGCCAAGTCTAATTCTGATTTTGCTAAAAATATTATCGAGGATAGCAATATCAGAAAACTTATTACAGATAAAATGGGACCGCAGGCCGGTATATCCGAGATCATTATAGAGAAAGGTCTTGGGAGGCTTGAGATTTTAATCAAGAGTGCTCGTCCGGGAATTATTATAGGTAAGGGTGGGAAGCAACTCGAATCATTAAGAAAAAGTTTGGAAAAACTATTGAAAAACAAAAAATTTAAAATCGAGATCATAGAGGTTAAAAAACCTGATTTGGATGCTATGGTTGTAGCCCAGCAAATCGGCATGCAAATTTCCAAGCGAATGCCTTTTAGGAGAGCTGTCAAGCAAGCTGTCCAGAGAGTAATGGAGGCTGGAGCTAAGGGAGTGATGATAAGAGTAGCCGGTAGATTAGGTGGAGTTGAGATTTCCAGAGCAGAGACATATAAGCAAGGGTCTATTCCTCTTTCGACCCTTAGGAATGATATTAGTTTTGGCGTTTATCATGCTCCTACGACTTATGGAACGATTGGGGTTAAGGTTTGGATTAATCAAGGTGAAAGGCAAGCATAATGCTGATACCTAAAAAACTTAAATACAGAAAACACTTTCGGGGGAAGATGAAGGGCTTAAGTATTAGGGGTTCTAGTATTGATTTTGGAAAGTATGCCCTAAAAAGTGTTGAGCGAACCTGGTTAACCTCAAGACAGATTGAAGCGGCAAGGAGAGCAATGACCAGATATTGTAAGAGGGGAGGGAAGATTTGGATTAGAGTTTTTCCTGATAAAGTTGTTACGGCAACTCCCAATGAGGTCGGAATGGGTGGAGGAAAGGGATCACCTGACCATTTTGTAGCAGTAGTCAAACCGGGGAAGATAATTTTTGAAATGGATGGGATAGATTCAGATACTGCTAGACAAGCTTTGAAGTTAGCTGCTAGTAAAATTCCTGTTAAAACCATAATGATCCAAAAGGATTGAGAATGACTAAGACTCAAGTACAAAAAGAAGAAAAAGTTAGTAGCTTGCTTGAAAAGGTTAAAAAATTAGAGAGTAAGTTTATTGCTGAAATGTCTGACTCTAAGCTGGAAACACAGAAAAAAAGTAGGGCGTTGCGTAATATTAAAAAAGAAATTGCCAGGGTTAAAACATTAATCAGTAAGAAGATTTACGAAAAGGCACAAGATGAATAAAAGATTTAGAGGACAGGTAGTAAATAGTAATGGCAAAACCGCAAAGATTTCCGTTACAAGTATCTACCATCACAAAGGTTATAATAAGGAATTAAAGAAAGTAAAGATGTATTTGGTGCATGATGAAATTGGTTCAAGTATCGGAGATGTGGTTGAAATCGTAGAAACAAAGCCAATCTCGAAGTTGAAAAAGTTTAAAATAAATAAAATAATAGAAAAAAATGATTCAGAAGTATAGCCGATTAAAGGTAGCGGATAACAGTGGTGCTAAAGAAGTGATGTGCATCAATGTTTTGGGTGTTAGCCGGAAAAAAACTGCTCAGCTTGGCGATACGGTAACGATTTCCGTAAAATCGGCTACACCTCGCTCCCAGGTCAAGAAAAAGGAAATACATAAAGCGGTAGTGGTTAGACAAGTAAAACCTTTTAAAAGAAGCGATGGATCATCGATTAGGTTTGATAACAATGCTGTTGTTCTGATTAATCCGGATAAGCTTCCTAAGGGAACGAGGATTTTTGGCCCAATAGCGAGAGAAGTAAGAGAAAGGGGCTACATGAAAATAATATCAATGGCCCAAGAGGTTATATAATGACAGGAATTAAGATCAAAAAAGGCGATTTAGTTTTAGTCAAAGCCGGAAAAGAAAAAGGAAAAACTGGCAAGGTTGCTAGTGTTGATCCTAGTAGTAGAACTGTTGTTGTAGAGGGATTGAATATCTACAAGAAAAATGCTAAACCTTCCAAGAGATATCCTCAAGGCGGAATTATAGATTTAGCTAAACCCATTGATTTATCTAACCTTGTAGTGATTTGTTCTTCTTGTAAGAAACCAACAAGGGTAGCTATAAAAAGAGTTAAAGGTTCTTTTTCTAGGGTTTGTAAGAAATGTAAAGAGGTTTTAAATGTCAGTTAAAGATTTAAATAAGCAGGTTTTAGGTAGCATTAGTGATAACCTAGGAGTTAATTTGCTTTCTTTACCCAAGATTAATAAAGCTGTGATTTCGGTTGGGCTGGGAAACAACAAGGAAAGTAAAGAGTTAGTGGCTTCGATCGAGAAAGAACTGGCTTTGATAAGTGGTCAAAAGCCAAGGGAAACAAAGGCTAAAAAATCAATTTCCGGGTTTAAGATAAGAGAAGGCCAGCACATCGGTTATGCAGTTACCCTAAGAGGTAAAAGATTGTGGCAGTTTGTAGAAAAAATGACTGCTATCGTTTTGCCTAGAGTAAGAGATTTTGACGGTATATCTGAAAAATCCATAGATAAAAACGGTAATTTGAATTTTTCCATTAAGGAACAGACTGTTTTTCCGGAAGTTAAACCAGACGAAGCGAAATGTATTTGGGGAATGACGATAACCTTAACTCTCAGTAAAAAAGCTGATCATAAATTAGCCAAAACTTATTACAAAGGTTTGGGGCTTGTATTTAAATAGGAAAGGTTAGAATGGCCAGAAAAGCATTAATAGAAAAAGCTAATAAGAAACCAAAATTTTCTTCGAGAAAAGTAAGGCGTTGTGGTAAATGCGGTAGGAGCAGGGGATATATAAAAAAATTTGGTATATGCCGTATTTGTTTCAGAGAGCTTGCTGATCGCGGGGAAATTCCTGGTGTAACTAAATCATCTTGGTAATATTATGATAGACCCAATTGCAGATCTTTTCACCAGACTAAATAACGCCAAACTTGCCGGACGGACAATTGTTGTTATTCCGTATTCTAAATATAAGGTCCTTATTTTGCAGGTACTGAAGGATGAAGGTTTTATTGACTCTTTCTCCGAAAACAAAGCTAATAGAGAGATATTAGTTCAATTCAGCCCAAAGAGTAGACATTTCGAGAGAATTAAGGTAATATCAAAACCTAGTAGCAAGATTTATGCCAAAAGAAACAGGATTCCAAGATCCAAGGGTGGTTTTGGAACGGTTCTTGTTTCTACACCCAAGGGTGTTATGACAGACACCAAGGCAAGAAGAGCCGGTGTAGGCGGTGAGATCGTTTGCGAGGTATATTAAATGAGTAGAATAGGAACAAAGCCAGTTGAGGTCCCGACAGGAGTAACCGTAAAAAAAGACGGTGATTATCTCTTGGTGTCTTCGGGTGACAAAAAGCAGTCGGTCAAACTTCATCCTAAGGTTGAAGTTTCTATAGAAGAAGAGACCATAACTGTTAAAAGACGTGGCAATGACCGGCTTGCCCGTAGCTTGCACGGTTTGACTAGAACTCTTATTAATAATGCTGTTTGTGGAGTAACTAATGGATATCAAAAAGACCTTGAAGTAATAGGTGTCGGCTATAGATCTTCAGTCGAAGGTAATAAGCTTACACTTAAGCTAGGATACTCTCACGATGTCCAGTTTGTTGCCCCGGAAGGCATTGATTTTGAAGTTAAAAAAAATATCATTTCTGTTAAGGGTTATGATAAACAAATGGTGGGACAGATAGCAGCAGAGATAAGATCAGCCAGAAAACCAGAACCGTACAAGGGTAAGGGTATAAAATATTCGGGCGAACATATTATAAGAAAAGTAGGAAAAGCATTAAAGTCTACAACACCGGGAGCGTAAATGGCTAACAGAAAAACAGTTAAAATATATAGATCAAACAAGTCTCTTGAGGCACAGCTTTTAGATGCTAACAAAACCTTGCTTGGAAAGAAATATTTTTTTAACATAAAAGGTGATAGCCCAATCAAACAATCTTTTGCTTTTGGCGAAGACTTTGGTGCGGCTTTGATCAAAAAGGGTGCAGATAAGATTTCTTTCGATAGAAACTCTTTTAAATATCATGGTAGGGTTAAGTCCTTTGCTGAAGGACTTAGGAAGGCAAAGGTGGAATTTTAAGATGGAATATAAGAAAAACGAGAGAATCTACGACGAGAAAGTTTTAGAAATAGCGCGAGTTAGCCGAACGGTTAAGGGTGGAAAAAGAATTTCATTTAGGGCTCTTGTAGCAATTGGCGATAGAAATGGCAAGGTTGGTATAGCTTTGGGCAAGGGAACAGAGGTAGCAACTGCAATAAAGAAGGCTTCAAGTAGAGCAAAAAAGAATATTAAGTTTGTTTCTCTAAATGACAATGCAAGTATCTTTAGGGAGGTAACTCTTACATTCGGATCATCGACTGTATTATTAAAGCCTGCTCCACAAGGTACTTCTATTATTGCCGGGGGAGTAGTACGTTCTGTGGCGGAATTGGCTGGAGTCAAAAATCTTGTAGCCAAACTCTATCGTTCAAATAATAAAAAGAATACTGCTTGTGCTACTTTGAATGCTTTGCTTAAATCAAGTCAGGTTTAATTGGATTAAAATGAAAATTAATTTAAGTAAAATCAAAAAAAATACCAAACGAGTGGGGAGAGGCCCGGCTTCTAATAAGGGTAAGACTTCTGGTAGAGGAATGAATGGTCAGAGGTCAAGATCGGGATCTTCAACTAAATTTTTAACCGGTGGACAAACTAAAATCTACATGAGACTTCCTAAGGTTTCCGGTTTTAAATCAGTTAGGAAAAAAGACGAGGCTCAGGCAACGGTCAGTTTTGATTTTATTCTAAAGAATTTTGATGAGAACACTACGGTTGAAATTGAAAAAATCTCAAAATTGTTTGGCAATACTAGATTGAAAAAAATTAAGGTAATTGCCGGAAAAGATAAAATAGAAAAAAGAAAATTCGGTAAAGATATAATTTTATCAAAATCAATAAACAATATTTGTGATCTTGCCTAATTTTTTAAGTATTTTAAAGAGAATTTTTTCTTTAAAGGATTTAAGAAAAAAAATCTTTTTTACTATAGGTATCTTACTGATCTTTAGAGTTCTTGCTCATATTCCTATTCCTTCTATCGATACGGAAGGTCTTTCGGTTTTCTTTAAAAACAACCAGGTATTAGGTCTATTGGATTTATTCTCGGGAGGTTCGGTAAGTAGATTCTCGATTGCTATGCTTGGCGTAGGTCCCTACATTACATCGTCTATTATTATGCAATTACTGCAAGTTGCTATACCTTCTTTGGAGGAGCTGGCCAAGGAGGGAGAATACGGTAAGCAGAAGATTAACCAATATACGAGATACCTTTCGGTTCCTCTGTCCATAATTGAAGGCTATGGGCTTGTTCGTGTTTTACAAAGTCAAAATGTCTTAAGCCAAATTACCACAAGCGATATGGTTCTAATTCTGGCAATAGCAACGGCGGGAACTACTTTTCTGATGTGGCTGGGAGAGCTTATTTCTGAAAGCGGAATAGGTAACGGAGTCAGTTTGATAATTTCAGTAGGGATTATTGCTGGAGTTCCTTCCCAAGTTTTATCAACAGCTGAAATTTTAGAAAGTCAATATCTACTGGCAATAGAAATTATCTTGGCAGCTATCGCTATGATTGCCTTTATAGTTTATGTTAATGAAGCCGAGAGAAGAGTAAAGGTAAGCTATGCCAGAAGGATAAGAGCTGGACGTTCGGTGGGCAATATCGACTCTTATCTACCGATAAAAGCGAATGCTGCTGGGGTTATTCCGATTATTTTTGCTACTTCACTTTTGGTTTTTCCCGGAATATTAGCTCAATACTTCCAATCCAGTACTATCGAATGGTTAAGTTCTTTTGCTAAAACCTTAGAAAAAATGGTTGCTAATGAATATATATATGGAACTGCTTTCTTTGTTCTAGTGTTTGCTTTTACTTTCTTCTATACTTCGATCATTTTCCAGCCTAACCAGATGGCAGAAAACCTTCAAAAACAAGGGGGTTTTATACCGGGTATTAGACCTGGTCAGCAAACTGCCAATTACTTAAGAGCTATTATCTATAAAATCACTTTTACGGGTGCTTTCTTTCTTTCGATAATTGCTATCTTCCCGTTTGTTTTGCAAAGCGCAACAGGTATACAAACTCTGGCAATAGGGGGAACTGGTATCCTGATTATTGTTTCTGTTACCTTAGATTTTGTTAGACAAATAAAAGCGCATCTTGCTATGAGATCCTATGATGATGCTTATGGAGTATGATAAAACTTAAAACTCTTTCAGATATCAAAACAATGTCAAAAGGCGGACGTATCGCCAGTTTTGCTATGAAGGAAGTTGCAAAAAACATCAAACCGGGAATAACCACTTTAGAGTTAGACAAGATAGCAAATCGGATAATAAAGGCACGGGGGGCCTGCCCTTCATTTTTAGGATACCAAGGGTTCCCGGCTAGTATTTGTGTGTCCATAAATGATCAGTTGGTTCATGGAATTCCCTCTCGGCAAAAAATCTGTTCGGGAGATATAGTTAAGGTGGATCTTGGTGTTTTCTACGAAGGGTTTCACACCGATATAGCAAGGACTTATATCGTAGGACATATAAAAAAAGAAGAGGAAGAGCTTGTTATGGCATGTCAAAAAGCGTTAAATGCAGCTATTAGTCTGGTCGAGCCCGGTAACACTGTCGGAGATATAGAGCATGCAACCGGTAAAACTTTGAAATCTAGTGGTTTGTCTCCTGTGATGTCGCTGTCGGGACATGGGGTTGGTAGGGATTTGCACGAAGAGCCCTCTATTTTCTGTGACGGGCTGAAACGTACCAAGGAAAAATTAGTGCCTGGCATGGTTATTGCAATTGAACCGATGGCAACAGCCGGTAGCAGCAAGGTAAGGAAAGGTTCAGATGGTTGGACGATTGTTACTGCCGACGGATCCTTAAGTGTTCACTTTGAAGATACTGTTGCAGTTACGGACAGGGGCCATAGGGTGTTGACACGTCACGGCAAACCTGATAATATATTTTTATAGAATTGATTGTGTAATTGACGTATGCCTGATAAAGAGAAAATCGAACTGGAGGGTGTAATACTAGAGGCATTACCAAGTGCCTCGTTTAAAATTAAATTAGATTCAGGCCAGGAAGTCAGGGGATATTTAAGCGGTAAGATGAGGATTCACTATATCAAACTAGTTCCCGGAGACCACGTTTTAATTGAAATGACTCCTTACGATTTAACTAAAGGAAGAATAACAAGAAGGCTTAATTAAGATGAAAGTACGACCTTCGGTAAAAAAGATGTGTAACAAATGTAAGATAATCCGCCGAAAAGGCAAAAAAAGCGGTTACAAAATTTTAGTTGTTTGTGAAAACCCTAAGCATAAACAGAGGCAGGGGTAATTATGATAAGGATAGCTGGTGTCAATATTCCCGAAAATAAAAGAATAGTCATAGCCTTAACTTATATTAAAGGTATAGGTCTTTCACTTTCCAAAAAAGTATTAATGCAAGCTAAAATAAGTGAGGACACCAGAGCAAATAAATTAAGCGATCAACAAGTAGAGGAAGTCAGACGAATTATTGAGAAGGAAAATACCGTAGAAGGTGATCTTAGAGTAGGGGTCTCAAATAACATTAAAAGACTGAAAAACATAGGCACTTACAGAGGTTTAAGGCATACCAGAGGCCTGCCTGTAAGGGGTCAAAGAACAAAAACCAACGCAAGGACAAAGAGAGGCAAGAAAGTAACAGTTGGATCCGGAAGGAAAAAGGCAACTGAAAAAACTTAATATCTTATCATGGCAAAAGAAAAAACAAAAATAAAAAAGAAAAGAAAAGAAGCTATCATTGCTCCAAAGGCTAGGGTGCACATTAAAAGCTCTTTTAATAACGTTATGATATCTGCTTCAGATGATAAGGGGAATGTTTTTGCTTGGTCTTCAGCTGGTAGGGCTGGTTTTAAGGGAACTAAAAAATCGACTCCTTATGCTTCAACCCAAGCTGCAAGGATTGTTATTGATAAAATGCATGAAGCTCAAGTAAGGGAAATCGATCTTTTTGTGGCTGGTGTCTCTTCTGGAAGAGATGCGGCTATCAGAGCTTTCGGATCAGCTAATTTTAGAATAAATAATATCAAGGACATAACTCCAATCCCTCACAATGGATGTAGACCGAAAAAACCCAGGAGAGTATAAGAATGGAAAAAAAAGATCAATGCAAGATGTGTAGGAGAGCAGGCGAGAAGCTTTTTCTTAAAGGTGAAAAATGTAACTTACCCTCTTGCCCATTTGCTAGAAGAAGCTATGGGCCGGGACAACATGGAGGGAAAGCCAAGGGTTTTAGAAAGTCTTCTGATTACGCTATCCAATTAAACGAAAAACAAAAAGCAAAGGCGATTTACGGGGTTAGTGAGAATCAACTTTCTACTTATTGTGATAAGGCTAGAAGAGTTAAAGGTGCTACCGGACAAATTTTGATGGATATGTTGGAATCTAGACTAGATAATATAGTCTATCGAGCTGCTTGGGCCCAGTCCAGACGTCAAGCACGACAATTTATCTCTCACAGAAGTGTTAGTGTCAACAATAAAATTTCAAAATCTTCTAACATGCAAATATCAAAAGGCGATAAGATTGAAATAAAAAGTGCTGTAAGTGATGTGAAGAGAGATATCCCTGATTGGCTTAAAGTTAGTAATAATAAACTTGAAGTGATTGGTCGGCCGTCTTACGACGGAGATCAGTCTATTATCAACGAACAATTAATTATTGAATATTATTCAAGATAAGGAGATTACTATGGAATATCTATTATCAGACCTGAACCTCTTAGAGATAAAGACCGGTGTTAGTAAAAAGGATGAAGGATCGGCTACTTTCGAAATAGGTCCTCTATCGCCTGGTTACGGAGTTACAGTAGGTAACTCTTTAAGAAGAGTTCTTCTTGCTTCTTTGGAGGGTAGCGCTATTAAGTCAGTAAAGATCGACGGTGTGGATCATGAGTTTGGTGTTCTAAAGGGCCTAAAAGAGGATATCGTTGAGCTTATCCTTAACTTAAAAATGGCGCGATTCAAGTTAAACGCTGACGACTCTGCCAAAATGTCGCTTTCTGTAAAGGGACCTGCTACAGTAACTACCGCTGACTTCAAACAAACTTCAGAAGTTGAGGTTGTGTCTGGAGATCATTATCTTTGTACTTTGGAAAAAGGTGGAAAGTTAGATCTAGAGATTGAAGTTGATAAGGGTAGAGGGTATCTTCCGGTAGAAAAAAGATCAGAAGAAAAGTTGCCAATCGGAACAATTTTGATAGACAGTATATACACACCAGTAAAAAAAGTTAGATTTGATGTAGAAAACGCTAGAGTCGGTAGCATCACTAACTATGACAAGCTCACTGTTGAAATTGCTACCGATGGTTCTATCAGCCCGAAGCAGGCATTGTCTTATGCTGCTAAGGTTTTAGTTGAACATTTCCAAGTGATAGTAGACTCTACCGATGTTCCGGAAAAAAGCTTAAAAGCATCGGGGAAAAAATCTGTTAAGAAAAAAACAAGCAAATCTAAAAAATGAATTCAAAAAGCAAGTCACAGTCTCATAAAAGATTTTACAGGAGTTTGCTTTCCAGCCTGATTTTAAGTAATAGGGTTATAACAACTAAGACAAGAGCCAAAACCCTTAAATCAGAAGCACAGAATTTGCTGAGTAGCATAGCTTCGTCCAAAGACAACTTAGAAAAAATAAAATATCTAAGAGGCTTTCTGTATGGTGGCGCGATCGATAAAGCTTTTAAAGAAATAGACGGAAGGGAAACGATCAGAACTTATAATTATAAAAATAGATTAGGAGATGGAGCTTTACAGGCTGTTGTCGAGATTAATAAAAATCAAGAATCTGCCGGAAAGATCTCTAAGTCTAAGGAGAGTAAATAATGGAAGAAATAGCTATAGACGCTAAAGGAAAAACACTTGGTAGAGTTGCTTCTGAAGTAGCTGCTATACTAAACGGCAAGCTCGACTTAGACTTTATGCCAAATAAAGTTACGCTCAAGAAAGTTCGTGTTACCAACGTGGGTCAAATTTTTATTTCAGGAAACAAAGTAGATCAAAAAAAATATTATAGGCATAGCGGTTTCCCCGGTGCCATTAAGTCTAAGACGATGGGTGAGATTAAAGCCGCTGATCCTTCTAAACTTTTCGTCAGGGTAGTTACTGGCATGATACCTAGAAATAGGTTGAGAAGCGAAAAGTTAAAACGACTAGTGGTGGAGGTTTGAAAATGGAAAAATATTTTTTTGGAATAGGTAGAAGAAAGAGTGCAATAGTACAAGCTAGAGTGAAAAAAGGCTCTGGTAAGATATTAAATGTTAATCAAAAAGAAGTTGGTCCATTAGTATTAGTTGAAATATCGGAAGTCTTACAGGCTATTTCCTGTCAAAAGAAATACGACATTAGTTTGATCTCGAAGGGTGGAGGAAGGAATAGCCAAGCTGAAGCGTCTAAGCTTGCTGTGGCAAGGGCAATTTCGAAGCTAGATAGTTCTTTTGAAAAAACTATGAAAAAAATGGGGTTTCTAACTAGAGATCCTCGGGAGAAAGAACGAAAGAAACCTGGATTGAAAGGTGCAAGAAGAGCGCCTCAATGGCAAAAGAGGTAACGTGGGTAGCTTAAAGAGGGATAAGATAATTGCTGGTATCAGAGACTCTATTGATCTGTTTCTAAATAAAAACTCAGATAAGTTTGGCTTTTGTCATGTCGAAGAAATTGATATTTCCGGAGATCTAAAGAGTGCAAAGGTATTTATAGGATTTATTGACGACTCTAGTATTAAGAGTAAGATTGATTTATTGAACAAGTCAAGCCGAGATGTATTTGAGCAGTATAGCAAGAAGTATCATTCTAGGTATTTTCCAACAATAAAGTTTATATCCTTTAATGACGAGCTTAATATTTAGTCTATTCTCAATTTTATTAGTTTCTACTGGAGCGCTAGTTGTTATAATTTTTAATGCCACACCCACTGAGAGTTTCTCTATTGTGAATCTCGGATTTTATTTATTTATCTTTATGTCCTTCTATTCTCTTTTAACACTTTTGTGGGTATATCTAAAAAGGGGAAGAGAGACAGCAAAAATTGGAATCTTAAACAGAAGGATAATGATCATTTCTCTTTTCGTTACTGGCCTTGTTGTGATGTCCTCATTACAAGTTCTAAATGTTGTCTCATTAATATCTTTTGCTCTATCAGCACTATTGTTAGAGTTATTCTTTTTAAGCCAACGGCGTTCGTATGATTAAAAACTTAAAATACATCTTGATAGCTTTGGTTGTTTTTTCCGGTACTCTATATTATTTTTTTTATAATTCAGACTCTAGCTCAAAACCAAGAGTGTTAGGACTTTCAGTTAATAATTTCTATGCCAATAAGAATATTGATATTGCTGATATACCTCAAAAGAAGGAGGGGATTAGCGACCCTGTTGTTTTGTCGGATGCCGCTGTTTTATTAGAAAATAAGACCAAATATCCTCTGTATGCTAAAAATGAACACAATCCGGTTGCTATCGCCAGTATAACAAAGGTAATGACGTATTTGATAGCCAGAGATAATTTTGAGATAGAGGAGGTGGTAACAGTGGGAAGTGATGCTGTTGCCGTTACTGGATCTAAGATAAACCTGAAAGAGGGTGAGACAATCACGGTAGGATCTCTTCTTGAGGGTCTTCTAATCAATTCCGGAAATGATGCTGCTTACGCTCTAGCTCATCATATGGGTTCCCTTGATGAATTTATAAGTAAAATGAACGAAAAGGCTATGTCTCTAGGTATGAATGATTCCCACTTTGTCGATCCGGCCGGATTAGATGATAAAGGTAGATCATCTGCCTTTGATGTTGCCATTCTTTTTTCATATGCTTTAAACGACGAACTGTTCAGAGGTATAGTAAATACTTCCGAAAAAGAAATTTTCTCACTAGACAATAGCATCGCGCATAGCTTGAAAAACTCTAATAGGTTGACCACAGGAGAAATACCTATGGATGGCATTATAGGGGGAAAGACCGGTTTTACTTTTGATGCCGGTCATACCTTGGTTTGTGCGGCCGAGAGAGATAACCATACTTTAATTAGCGTTATCTTGAAAACTTCAGTCAACACTAAAACTGCAAGCGCTCTAGAGTCTCAAAAAATATTAAATTGGGGTTTCGACTCTTATATTTTTTAAATAACTTGACGGTCGTGCAATTAGTTGGTACATTCAGCCTACTATGAAGCTTTCACCCCTATTTGAGTCCTTAATCTTGGTTGAGCATAAAAAAAGTATAACTACTGACAAACTTTATAATATAATGCCACCCCGATCTGTCAAAGGTGTTATTGGCAAGATGGAAGCAATGTCTTTAATTAAAAAAGACAATGGTCATATTCAGCTTTCCAAAAAAGGTCATCGTTATCTCAATAACATTCTAGCTAATCTTCATGAACCAGTTATCAAGTGGGATGGTTTTTGGACTGTGATTTCTTTTAGTATTCCCGAAAAGAAACGTTCACAAAGGGACAAGCTAAGAAGATTCATCGAAAGCATAGGTATGAAGCCACTTTTAAATAGTATCTGGATCTCACCTCTTAATCTAAGTTCAGGGATTGCGGAATACATTAGGGTTCATAGTCTCGAAAATCAAGTTCTAATAATAAGGACCAGGAAAATAGGGGGAATCGATCATGAGAATATTTTAAAATTGTGGGAGTTTGAAAAGCATATGGAAAAACTTGAAGAGTTTATCAAAACCTCTTCTCTACCTATTCCAAAAGAAAGCGACGCGGGGCTTGAAATAAAAAAAAGGATATTCTCATTCGCAGTAATCCTAGAGAATCAACCTAAAGTTCCTATCGATATTTTTCCTAAAAACTGGCCACACTTAAGAGCTAGGATGGCTTATAAAAAATTGAGGTCTAGGATTTAAACTCTATATCTAAGGCTTTTTGAGCAGCGTCTTGTTCGGCTTGATTTTTCGAATATCCTTCTCCCTTAGAAATAAGCCGATCACTGATATAAACACCGGAGATAAATTTTTTATCGTGATCAGGCCCCTTTTCTTCCCTGATTTTGTAGTGAGGGGTTGTTTTGTCCCTTTCTTGAACCTTTTCTTGAAAATTACTCTTGGGATCTATATAAAGCTTTTCGGAAATTATATTTTCGATGATACATAGCACATACTTATTAATAAAATCTCTGGCTTTTTCTAATCCTAATTTTATATAAATAATACCTATGATAGCCTCGATAGTATTGGCTAGAATTAATCCCCGAGCCTTTCCTGTGGCTTTCGATTCTCCTTTGGATAGGAGGAGACATTCAAAAATATCTAGACTCTCCGCTACTTTCGATAGGTTTTTACCCCGAACAAGAGCACTTCTTAGAGCGGTTAATTCCCCCTCGGGCTTGTCGGTATATTTATTGTACAAAAATTCAGTGACAACTAGTTCTAAAACGGCATCGCCCAAAAACTCTAGCCTTTCATTATTTTCTAAATCTTGATCACTTGACTCGTTAAGATAAGATCTATGTACAAAAGCAGCTAGAGCGTCAGAAGGATCCATGTCAACTCCTGCCCTTTCGAGGAAGCCTTTTATGCAATTTATTACATTATTATTCTTTTTCATCTTCTTCTTTGTATTTATCGCTTTTTTTATATATTGTACCCAATACCCCATTTATAAATTTAGATGATTTTTCCGAACCAAAGGTTTTAGCCAATTCTACAGCTTCATTGATAACAACTTTGGGGGGAGTGTCGATATAGAGCAATTCACAAATAGCAAGTCTCAAAACATTTCGATCAAGAACTGCGATTTGCTCGAGTGGCCAATCTGGAGCAGCCTCTGTGATTTTACCATCGATTATATCCCTGTTTTCACTTGTTTTCTTTAAAAGCTCAAGAGCAAAGTCGACATTTTCAGAATGGGCTTCTTCTCCGATATTCTTTACATGTCTGTCAAAAGTCTTCTCTTCGCTTCCGCTACCTCTAAAATCAGATTCATAAAGTGATTGTAAAGCTATCGATCTTGCGTAATGCCTATTCATCCTTTAGCTCGTCCTTCTTTTTGGTTTCTTCTTTCTTTTCTTCTTTGTCTTTTATAACTTTATTTCCCTTATAGTAACCGCAATTTTGGCAAATTCTATGGGGTAGTATTTTTGATTTACAGTTAGAGCAAGTTACCAACTGTGAAGCCGATATACTATCGTGCGATTGCCTATTTCCGCTCCTTGTTCTAGTTAATCTCTTCTTTGGTTCTGCCATTGTTTACTGTTCCTTTATTTTGTTACAAAATTTATTACTCTATCTTGAATATAAATTGTTTTTTTAATATTATCTTGACTCAAATCTTCTGGAATAAGACTCAAAGCCTTTTCTTTGACTTTGGCTTCGGAAAATCCAAGGGGTATATCTATCAATCCCTTCTTTTTTCCGTCAACTTGAACTATTATAGCTGACTTTGAGTGTTTATCAAGGTCTAGGTCGGGCCATTTTTGTTTGAAGATAGACGAGTCGTTCCCCATTTTGTGAAAAAGATACTCACTGGTGTGGGGCGCAATAGGAGATAGGCAGATAAGAAAATCTCTCCAATTATCTGCACTCATCTTCTCTAGATCTATTTGATTGGTAAATTTCATAAAGTCCGAGATAATTGTGTTTAAATTGAATGATTCTATTTTTTTTGAAGTTTCTTTGGCTAGTTTTGCAATTTGTCCGGAAAAATTCTCCATCGTCTCAATATTTCTTGATTCAAAGGCCTTAACTACGCCTGCTAAAAACTTATAAGTACCGGTTATACCTTTCTTGCTCCAAACGGCTTGTTTTTCAAAAGGACCGGCAAATAGTTCGTACATTCTAAGTGCATCTACTCCATACGCTTCGATAATCTCATCGGGATTGATTACATTTCCTCTGGACTTGGACATTTTTTGCCTATCGGGAGCCAATATAAGACCGACATTAATTAGCTTTTTAAAAGGTTCTTTGTGGATAGATACTCCTATATCGCAAAGGAATTTGTGCCAAAACCTAGCATAAAGAAGGTGTAGGACAGCATGTTCTGCTCCACCCACATAAAGATCAATTGGCATAACACTTTGCTCGCTTTTTGAATCGATTATTTTTTCAGAATTTCGCGGATCTACATATCGAAGATAATACCAACAAGATCCTGCCCATTGAGGCATTGTGTTGGTTTCTCGTTTTGCTGGTCCGTTACATTTTGGACATCGAACATTTAGCCACTTAGCAATAACCGGATCTTTTTCATTTGTAAGTGGCGAGGTACCATCCCCGGTCGGCTCGTATTTTTCAACATGCGGTAAAACCACAGGTAAATCACTCTCTGGAACCGGGACTACTCCGCACTTTTCGCAGTGAATAACTGGAATTGGCTCTCCCCAATAACGCTGGCGGGAAAAAACCCAATCTCTAAGCTTGTAATTGACTTTAAAGTCTCCATGACCGGAATCTTTAAGTTTTTCAGTAATTTTCTTCTTGGCAGTTTCAGAATTAAGTCCGTCAAATTCACCTGAATCTTTCAGAGTTCCATATTCTATAAAAGCTTTTCTATCGTCAATACCTTTACCGCTTACTGGATAAATGACAAATATAATATCAATCCCGTATTTTTTTGCAAAATCAAAATCTCTTTCATCGTGTGCCGGAACTGCCATAACTGCACCGGTTCCATAATGGGCTAAAACATAGTCGGCAATCCAAATAGGAATCTCTTTACCGTTGATGGGGTTGATCGCTGTTACACCTTCCAGTTTGACACCCGTTTTTTCTTTTTGAAGTTCCGTTCTTTCAAGGTCTGATTTATTTTGTGATTTTACAATGTATTTCTCAACTTCTTCTAAATTTGAGATATTGGATTTTAGTTTTGAGATAAGTTCATGTTCCGGAGCTAAGACAACCCAAGTACAACCAAAAAGAGTATCGGCGCGGGTAGTATAAACCTCGACTTGCTCCTTTGAATCCTTAATATCAAAAATTATACTTGTTCCTTCGGAGCGGCCGATCCAATTCCTCTGCATTTCTTTGATCGGTTCTGGCCAATCAAGCTCTTCCAAATCATTCAAAAGCCGATCAGCGTAGTCGGTTATTTTGAGAATCCACTGCCTTATCTTTTTTTTAGTAACTTTCGTTCCGCATCTTTCGCATGAGCCGGAAACTACCTCTTCATTGGCCAAACCGGTTTTGCAAGAAGGACAAAAGTTAATGGGTACGTTGTCTTGGTAAGCAAGACCTTTTTTGAACATTTGCAAGAAAATCCATTGGGTCCATTTATAATATTCGGGATTAGTAGTATTAATTTCTCTAGACCAGTCATAGGAAAAGCCTAAAGATATCATCTGTTTTTTAAAATTTTCTATGTTTTTTGAGACTATTTCTTCGGGGTTTTTCTTTACTTTGATGGCATAATTTTCTGCAGGGAGTCCAAAAGCATCCCAACCCATTGGATGCAAAACACTATGTTCTTTAAGTCGCATATAATGTGAGATAACGTCAGTTGCGGTATAACCTTTGGTATGTCCTACATGCAAACCATCTCCCGAAGGATAGGGGAACATATCTAGAACATAGTATTTCGGAGAATTTGATTTTTCATCGAACTTAAAAACTTCTTGCTTCTCCCAAATATCTTGTGCTGTTTTTTCGATTTCTTTAAAATTCATGGTTTATTGGTGGACCAGACCGATATATTTTGGAACACCTTTTTCGAATATGCTCTCGAGTGGGAGCCTGTTTTAAAACAAGTCTACTCAAGTAACAATAATACTAAACGCTTATGACACGTCTAGCGATTTTATTTTTAACACTTTCAAAATACGCTGTAACTTCCCGTATGAGAGGTTCCCCTCTCCG
>Ga0172377_10000872_pt1 | contig 29521 bp, 36 predicted proteins | sample Pumphouse3metaG_FD_119749 | JGI IMG/M metagenome (GOLD analysis project Ga0172377, IMG submission 119749) | Leachate microbial communities from a municipal landfill in Southern Ontario, Canada - Pumphouse #3 metaG | ecosystem: Engineered > Solid waste > Landfill > Unclassified | place: Canada... | reverse complement strand
TTTTATTAAAGCTGTTAAGCGAGATATTGATCTGGCGAAGTGTGGGATGAAAAAGTGCTTCACGGCGTAAGTCATCGAGATAAAATCCGCTGGTCGTGATCATCACTTTTAACCCTGCATCGTATGCTATATCGAGATACTCTTTCACATTGCTCAATACCATAGGATCACCCATCACATGCAAAGCAATCTCATCGGTATAGCTTCGAAGCTGTTCCGTAATCGATTTAAAAAGCGAAAGGGGCATTGTAGTGGTCGGTTGATTTTTCGGGGGACAAAAGCTGCACGACAAACCGCATATATTGGTTATTTCAACATAGGCACGGCTGAATTTCATTATAATCCTTTTATGCAAACCTTAGACACCATTAACCAAACACTCAACTCTAACGATGCGGTGATGCTCTATTTTAGCGCACCGACCTGTAACGTCTGTCATGCACTAAAACCTAAACTGACCGAAGCTATTATGGATAACTTCCCGACTTTTATCATAGAGAGTATCGATATTTCGCAAACGCCCGAAATTGCTTCACATTTTAGCGTTTTTGCTATTCCGACGGTACTTGTCTTTTTTGAAGGGCGAGAATTTTTGCGTAAAAGCCGGCACATGAGTGTCGGCGAGGTCGTTGATACGATTAAACGGCCGTACAGCTTTATGGTAGAAAGCTGACAATCCCTGCCGTTACGGCGACGTTGAGCGACTCGACTCCCCGATACATCGGAATACTGACGCTATGGGTTGATGCACGCATTACACTATCACTCACCCCTTCGGATTCATTTCCCAGTACAAAAACGGCACGCGGAGGAATTTTCAGCGAATGAATATCCGCAGTTGCATGCGATGAGAGGGTAATAATCGCCGTATCTTTCAGCCCTAAAATATCCGATAAATCCTCACGATAATAGATCGGGATTTTAAAGAGTGTCCCCGCAGACGCTTTCATTACCAGCGGAGAGAGCTTGGTACTGTTTCGTCGAGGTAGAACGATACCGTCAATCTTGCTCGCCGCGGCTGAGCGGACGATCATCCCCAGATTTTGGGGATTGTTGATCCCATCCAGTGCTAAAAGACGAAAAGAAGCCGGCAGATCTGTTTCAATTTTAGAGGCACTACGGTAATTTTGGCTGACGACGTCAATCGCAACCCCCTGATCTTGTGCACTGTTTTTAGAGATACGTGATAATGCCTCTTTGGTATGGTATTTGATCTCCACACCCCGCATTTCGGCGAGAGCCATGATCTCTTCGATCGTCTCGTCACTGCGGTTGCTTTTGGAAAGATGTAGTTTATGAATCTGAACCGTATCGTCTCGCAGCACTTCCACGGCGACATTACGGCCATATAAAGTAATCAACGAATCAAAAAAACGCTTTTTCTCTAAATACTCTGCAGAATCGTTCATTAGACTTTCGCCGCAACGGCGTCTGCACTAAATCCGAATTTCTCAAACAATTTATCGGCCGGCGCACTCGCACCGAATCCCTCCATCGCCACAACCGTATCGGCGAAACGATACCATTCAAGCCCTCGAGCCGCTTCGATGGCTACTTTTTTGGTTTCCGGTTTGATAATTGTATCGATATAGCTTTGGGATTGTTCCAACAACAAATCGAAACACGGTACACTCACAACGTTTGCCGAAATACCGCGTGATGCGAGAAGTTCCGCACTCTCGATCGCCAAGCCAACCTCAGAACCCGATGCCATTAATGTTACCGTCGCGTCAGCGCGTTCTACAAGAAGATAACCCCCGTTTTCGACATCCCCGCGAACTGCGGACGGCAGAATCGGAAGATTTTGACGAGAACAGACAAACGCGGACGGAGAGTGTTTCATCGAAAGGGCTTTTTGCCAACATTTGACGTTTTCAGCTCCGTCCGCCGGGCGATAAACATAAAAATTCGGCAACGCTCTAAATTGGCTCAGATGTTCGATCGGTTGATGCGTCGGACCGTCTTCTCCGACACCGATACTGTCATGCGTCCAAATAAAGAAATGTTGGATTCCGCTGAGTGCAGCAATACGGGCTGAAGGTTTTAGATAATCGCTAAATACGAAAAAGGTCGCACTAAACGGTAAAATCGGACCGTACAACGCCATCGCATTCGTAATCGATGCCATTGCGTGTTCGCGGATACCGAAATGGATATTTTTCCCGTTCGGGAAATCGCCCATATTTGTTAGCTCGGTTTTATTGGACGGCCCGAGGTCGGCAGAGCCTCCCAAAAACCCCGGAATTGCTTTGGCAATCGCATTTAGAATTTTACCGTTCGTATTACGTGTCGCGTCCGCTTTTTCAAAAATCGGCCATTCGATACGGCTGAAATCCGGATTTAGCAATTGGGCATACGCCTCATTTTGTTCCGAAAGAGGAAGTTCTTGCAACCGGTGGTTCCATTCGCGTTCTGCCAAATCTCCCTTTTCAACCGCACAGCGGAAACGTTCCAATACGTCCGCATCCACGGCAAACGTTGACTCCGGATCGAACCCCGCTGCGATTTTGGCAGCTTTGATCACATCATGCCCCAGAGGTGCACCGTGCGCATGGTGAGAGCCCTCCATTTTGCCGCCCCCTTTGGCGATCACGGTATTGGCGATAATAAGAACCGGGCGTTTGATCGTTTTTGCCTGTGTCAAAGCACCGTCAATTTCGTCAAAATTATGTCCGTCTATCTCCAAAACAGCCCAGTTTTGGGATTCGAAACGCTCACGAATATTTTCGCTGAGGCTAAGTTCCGTCGAACCTTCGATCGTGATACGGTTTGAATCGTAGATCACGACCAGATTGTCTAGCTCCATGTGACCTGCAATCGAACATGCTTCATAGCTGATCCCCTCTTCCAAATCGCCATCACCGCATAAACAATATACGTTGTGATCGATCATCGCCGCCGTTTCTGAATTGACTTTATTCCCTACATACGTAGAAGCCATCGCAAAACCGACCGCATTGGCGATACCTTGGCCCAAAGGTCCTGTCGTGATTTCGATCCCGGCAGTATGACCGTACTCAGGATGCCCGGGAGTTTTGGAATCAAGTTGACGGAAGTTTTTGAGATCAGCAATCTCCAATCCATACCCCCACAGATAGTAGAGCGAATAGATCAATCCCGTTCCGTGTCCGCCTGAGAATACCAAACGGTCGCGATTGAGCCATTTCGGATTTTTCGGATTGTGGTTCATATGTTCTGAGAGAACAACTGCGATATCCGCCAAGCCCATCGGTGCCCCCGGGTGACCCGAATTAGCTTGTTGAACCATATCGGCCGCTAAAAAGCGAATCGTATCTGCCATTTTTTGGCGCATTGCATTACTCATTGTTTAATCCTTGTGTCGGTTAATGTAGTGGTTAAGTGTTGGTGACAATTCACGTTGCAAATTCTCATCAAAACTCGTCATTTGTCGGATAATTTTATCCGCTAAAGTATTCGCCTCTTCCATTGCTTTTTCAAAGCCGAGCAGTGTCACAAAACTATTTTTCGCCTGATCGTTGTTAGTTGTTTTACCTGCCTGCTCGTCATTTTGGGTAACGTCTAAAATATCGTCTTGGATTTGAAAAAGCAATCCCAAATCGATCCCGAAATCATACAGTTCTTGGGCTACTTCGTCACGCCCGACAATATAGGCTCCCATTTGAAGCGACGCAGCAATCAGTTTGCCCGTTTTATGGATATGAAGTATCTTGACCTGATCCAATTCCAGCCGCTGATTTTCAAACTGGCAATCGATGGCTTGCCCTAGAACCATTCCGTTTACTCCGCCATTATGCGCCAGTGAACGGACAAGTTTGACAATCACCCGATCTGCCAACGGAGCATTAGACAAAATTTCAAACGCATACGTGTTCAAAGCGTCCCCTGCCAAAATCGCACTAACTTCATCATAGGTTTTATGCAATGTCGGAATGCCGCGGCGCAAATCGGCATTGTCCATTGCCGGTAAATCATCATGGATCAGGGAATACGTATGAAGGACTTCTATCGCCAATGCGACATGATAAGCACTTTGAATCAAAAGGGGATTGTATGCGCGGACCACGCCTAAAAGAAGTGCCGGACGAAACCGTTTTCCGCCACCGGTCAACATTTGGCGTAACGATAATTCATAATGGGGGTGAAAACTCGTAACTACGGGAAGGTGTGCCCCTAAAAACGCTTCGAATTGCTCCATTATGATCCCACTATTTTTTTTGAAATAGTACCACGCCGGAGCTTATATCTTCTCGATTACTTCCGTAATTGCATTCTCATCGTCGACCAAAACAACCGTCGGTTTGTAATTCTCTAATTCTGCATCATTATACGTTGCGTAGGCAACAATAATAATCTTATCCCCTTTATGCACTTTACGGGCTGCCGCACCGTTAAGACAAATATCACGCTGTCCGCGTTCGCCGAGGATAATGTAGGTTGAAAAGCGCTCACCGTTATTGATATTCAATATTTCGACTTTTTGCCCGACACGCATCTTCGACGCTTCAAGAAGCTCTTCGTCGATGGTGATTGAACCGACGTAATTTAAATTAGCGTCGGTTACGGTTGCACGGTGAATTTTACTGTAGAGCATTTCGATCAACATCGATTAGCGTCCCATCTGCTTCATCATGGCTTCAGGTGAAATCGGAACGTCCCACAATTCCTCTGGAATCACATACTCTTGTACCACTTCTCCACCGATGATGTGACGGTCGATGATCTCGTTGATTTTTTCTTTTGTAAGACCGCAGTACATAACATGTCCCGGTTCTACCAACATAATCGGACCGACATTACAGCGGTTCATGCACGATGTACGAATCGGCTGAACGGTTGCGATCAACCCTTTTTGCATCAATGTTTGTGCCAAATGCTGAAAAATATCCTGTGTATGCGGATTGACGCAACTCGGTTTCGGCATACCCGGAGGAGAGCTCTGCTCACACTTGAAAATATAAAACGCAGGTTGTGGGATACCCATCTAACGCTCCTTATAGGTTTGGTGACATGATGCACCGGAAATAGTAACGGCATTATAGCCAAAATATACGAGTGCATATTAAGCTCCAGTAAGCAATCACATTGCTTAAGGGAAGCTTTAGCACTTATAAAAGCTCGGAGAGTATCTCTTTGGCGACGACACGATCGTCAAACGGAAGATGCTGATCGTAAATGATTTGGGACGTTTCATCCCCTTTACCCAGAATCAATACCACTTCATCTCCGCTGCGATCTTTCAATGCCTGAGCAATCGCGTTGCGTCGGTTGACGTCGACATAGACATTGCTGCGATCATCAATTCCGGTCAGGATATCTTCGATAATCGCATCGGGATCTTCGAAACGGGGATTATCGCTCGTAACATACAATTTTTTAGCGTAATTGGAAGCAACCCGCCCCATCAATGGACGTTTCGTACGATCGCGATCCCCACCGGCACCGAAAACGACCAATACCTCTTTTTCTTTCAGGGCACCGAGTACCTGTTCCATGCCATCCGGTGTATGGGCAAAATCGACAATAACCAACGGATCGGTGCTCACCACTTCCATCCGACCGCTAACACCGCCGAAGTTTTCGAGCACTTCTGCGATTTTTTCGATTGTCTCGCCGCTAACCAGATGCACCGCTGCCATGGCAGCGGTGATATTATAAAGATTAAAGAAACCGTGAAGAGACGATTCGAACGGAACCAGTTCTTCAAAATGTTTCAATACACCGCTTACGCCGTTGTTCAAAGAGTATGCCACTATCTTGTAGGTAGCCGGGTTTTCGACTCCGTACGTATAGGCGTTTTTGATATTAAACTCCGCCTTCGCTTCATCGCGATTAATCAGTTTTTTCGTCTCGTCTTGAAAAAACTGATTTTTGATACGGGTATACTCTTCCAAACTTGAATGGTAATCCAAATGATCTTGGGTAATGTTAGTCAATATTTTAAGGCCGAATTGTATCCCTGCTATCCGCTCTTGCTCGATCGCATGCGAGCTCACTTCCATAATGAAATACTCGCATCCTGCCGCTATCGCCTGTGCCATATGACGGTAAGTATTTAGAACGCTCGGTGTTGTTAGCGTTTTCCCTTCCACGGGTGCGTCGTTCATAAAAAATCCGCGCGTGCCCTGCATCGCCGCTTTGTGTCCCAAATCCAACAACAAAGAATAGATCGCACTTGCCGTTGTCGTTTTGCCGTTTGTACCCGTTATCCCGATGACACAGATGCGATTCAATCCGAACAGTTCCCAGCATTCTTGCGGTGTTATAATTGAATGTATCCCTTTTTCAAGAGCATCCTCTTTATATTTTTCATTTTGTTTTGTCAGCAAAAATGCACATTCGGATGAACATTCGCTAGAGTTCTCGCTTACATAGCGAAAAGTTTGCCCGGGAACTTCAATTTTCAATCTTATTCCCTTTAGCTAAACGACGCAATAGATTACGTAACTGACGGTCATTCGGGTAAACACCCAATGCGCTTTCCAGATAGCTGAGCGCCATCTCTTTGTATCCATGATGAATCAGATTATCCAAGAAGTCGACAAAATCTTCTTTTTCGGTAATAATGACACGGGTTGAGAACATAATGTTTTCAAAAATACGGTTAAAATCGTTGTCATCTTTTACAAGCTCTTTAAACTCGTTGTACATAATCCCGTCTTCATAAGCCAGCCGCTGCTGTATCGTCTCGTTGAACAGGCCTGAAAGCTGATCAAGCGTCCCGTCCATTGTTTCCAATATTTCCGAGATGATAATATCTGCCTGTTCGGCATCTTCGCTTTTTAAAATGGTGTAATAGTCAAACAACGCTTCTCCGCCGCTTTCGCCGCCCATTGCCATATCAGACAAAATAGCGCCGTTATAGGCCTCTTTCGACTCCGGATAATCTTTTAAGGCCAATGAATAATCACGTAATGCCTCGTTGTATTTCCCAGCTAAAAAATAGTCATTTGCTTGTTTGAGGGTTTTGGTTAAATTCGTTGTTTTCATGGATGCCCTCCTATATTTACTCTATATCGGCTCTTTTCTAAAATTATAATGCGTCTATCTGATGCTCCATCCCCTGCGGAACGTTAATAACGACAAGTTCGGGGTGAATATCCATACGAAGCTGGCGTTCAACCCCGTATTTTAACGTATTTCCGCTGCTTGAACATCCAATACATGCACCTTGTAATTGTACATATATTGTTCCATTCTTTACGGTCAAGAAGGCTATGTCACCTCCGTCTAATGCCAAAGAGGGGCGTATTTTATCAATGACGGTGCGGACCGGCTGCATTAATTCTTCATCGCTAAATGGAATCATCGTTATTATACCTTTGAAGCTCAAATAAGATCATAATAATATAAGAAAAGGGCTAAACATGGTCTAATGCAAAAAGGATAGTTTTCGAGTGAAGCTCGATTTAAGGGGGTTATGGGTCTATTGAACTCGTTAGACGAGTTCAACATATGCCATCGGTGTAGCATCACCGCGGCGGATACGAGTTTTTACGATACGGGTATAGCCGCCGTTACGCTCGTTGTATTTAGGGGCAACTTCATTGATCAATGTTTTCGTTGCTTCTTTATTTTGCAAAACAGCAAATACAGAACGGTGTGCATTCGCATCACCGGCACGTGCAGTTGTAATTAATTTTTCAGCGAATGAACGAAGCTCTTTCGCTTTCATCAACGTAGTTTCAATTTTACCGTGTTCAATCAACGCAATGCTTAGGTTTGTCAACAAAGCTTCACGATGTGCGCTTGTTCTTCCTAATTTGCGGTATCCGTGACGATGTCTCATGATACTTCCTCTTTATAATTAAGCTTATTCAGCTTCGATTTTCTTTTTGATCGCACTGATAAGATCATCAGCCAAATCTTGTCCTACGGAGTAACCGTATTCTGTGATTTTTTCTAAAATCTCTTCAAACGATTTTTTGCCGAGGTTTTTAACCTCTTTCAAATCGTTTTGGCTCATCATAACGATTTCGCCGATATATTTGATATTTGATCGGTCCAAACAATTGAAGCTGCGTGCACTCAAACCAAGTTCTTCGATACGCGCACCAAGACGTTTTAGCTCAGGATGCTCGTCCCCGCGCTCAGCAGCAGCCGGAGCTTTGATGCTTACTTCGCTGTTGAAAACAGCCATTTGCGCATACATCACTTCCAATGCATTTTTAAATGCATCGACAGGTGAAATTTGCCCGTCCGTAGCGATATTGATCACTACTTTTTCAAAGTTTGGATTATCTTCTACCAATACGTTTTCGATTGCATACGTAGCACGACGTACCGGTGTGAAATAAGCATCCAACGCGATATATCCTTCTCCAAGGACATCACGAACATCTTCGCTCGGCGCATAACCGATACCTTGATGGATTTTAACACTGAAGTTCAATGTCGCATCTTCATTCAAAGTTGCTAAAAATGCATTCGGCGTTACCACTTCCACATCGTCATTGTCCAGATCTTTACCGTGAATTTCGCAAGGGCCTGCAAAACTGTACGTGATCTCTTTCTCTTTAAGACCGTTTTTCAATTTAAAACGGATCCCTTTGAGGTTAATGATGAAATCCGAAATGTCTTCGAGCATACCGCGCACCGAGTCAAACTCATGCTTGGCACCTTCGATTTTGATACCGATCGGTGCGAATCCGACAGAGCTGCTTAGCAAAAAGCGGCGGATCGGATGAGCAAGTGAAACCGCGAATCCGGTTTCAAACGGATACGCGATAATATTTGCTTCGTTCGCACTGATTTGTTCAACGACAAATTCTTTCGGAAGAAGCGGTGATGTTTTAATTTTTTTCATGCTGAACGCCCTTTCTTTAATGATTATTTCGAGTAAAGCTCGACGATTAGACGTTCCTCAACAGGGATAACAATTTCTTCACGCTCAGGAAGACGTGTAAAAATACCGAACGCTTTATCTTGGTCGATGTCAACCCATGCAGCAAGACCGGTTTGGTTAGTCAATTCAATCGCACGAACGATTTGGTTGTTCTTTTTACTTTTCTCGTGAATTTCCACTTTTTGACCCGGTTTTACACGGTAAGATGGAATATCAACACGTTTGCCGTCAACCAAGATATGACCGTGGTTAACCAATTGGCGTGCAAAACGACGAGTTGTTGCAAATCCCATACGGTAAACGACATTGTCAAGACGTTGCTCAAGAAGCATTACCAAGTTTGTACCGGTGTTACCTGTACGGCGTTTTGCTTCAGCAAACAATGCGCGCATTTGTTTTTCACTCAAACCGTACATAAATTTCGCTTTTTGTTTTTCGCGAAGCTGTGTACCGTATTCAGAAATTTTAGTACGGCGTTGACCGTGTTGTCCAGGTCCGTACGGACGTTTGTCAAGGGCACTTTTACCTGCAAGACGACGCTCACCTTTTAAACCAAGGCTTACACCGAATCTTCTTTCGATTTTTTCTACGGGTCCTCTATATCTTGCCATTACAAACCTCCTTACACGCGTCGGCGCTTAGGCGCACGACATCCATTGTGTGGTAGCGGAGTAACGTCTTTCATGAAAGAAACACGAACGCCCTCGATAGCACCAACACTTTTAACTGCTGTCTCACGTCCAGAACCTGGACCTTGAACTTTAATTCCCACTTCTTTGATTCCGTGGACCATTGCTTTTTCCATTGCCGCTTCTACTGCTTGTTGCGCAGCAAACGGAGTCGATTTTTTAGAGCCTTTGAAACCAAGGGCACCAGCCGAACTCCATGCGATCATATTACCCATCTCATCCGTTACGGTTACAAGGGTATTATTGAAAGATGCCAAGATATGCACGATACCTTTTGCAATATTCTTTTTTACGATTTTTTTACGGGTTGCTTTTCTTTTTGCCATACTCTAATCCCTTACTTTGTGGCCGAGCCGACAGTTTTCTTTTTACCTTTGCGTGTACGTGCATTGGTTTTAGTTTTTTGACCACGGCATGGAAGACCTTTACGATGACGAAGACCACGGTAAGAACCGAGATCCATCAAAGCTTTAATATCCATTGCAACTTGTTTACGAAGGTCACCTTCAACAACGACATTTTGACGAATTTCTTTGGCAAGTGTTGCCGCATCATCTTCGCTTAGCTCGTATACACGTTTGTTGTAATCGAGTCCGGTCGCATCCAAAATTTTGCGTGAAGTATGTAAACCGATACCATAGATATAAGTTAATGCATACTCCAAACGTTTTTTCTTAGGTAAGTCCACACCAGCAATACGTGCCATGCTTATCCTTGTCTTTGTTTATGTTTTGGGGTTTTGCAGATTACGCGAACAATTCCCTTGCGTTTGATGATTTTGCAATCATCGCACATTTTCTTCACTGAAGAACGTACTTTCATCGGTAGGCTCCGTTGATTTAAGTCACTCGCTTCTCGTAGGTTGACCGCAGTCTAACCAATACTTGTAACTACGCTGAACGCAGTTATAAACATTCAATTCTATTTGTCCGAGAGGGCAAAGTGGACGCGTATAATACATCACACAAGGTTAAACTTTTATTAAGTATAAAGGGGGGGAGGGGGGAAGAACCCCATAGATCATACGATGCGTATCATATACGGCGACTCTAAAACAGCATCCAATGCTTCAAGCTCATTCATTAGAAGATGAATCGCTTTTTCAGTCGCTTCATGGGTTGCAAACAGCAAATGGGCGCATTCGGTTTCCGAGGGACGCTGTATTACCGCTTCGATGGAGATCTCATGGTTGGCAAAAAGATGCGTGATCTTGGCAAGGATGCCCGGTTTGTCGGATACTCTCAACCGAAGATAATATTTGGATCGGATGTCCTCTTGCGCTTTGAGACGAAGTCCCTCTTCTAACGGATGGTTAAATCCAAGCATCGGAGAACGCTTTCCGGATCGGACGATGTCGATAATATTAGCAACTACCGCACTTGCCGTCGCATTTCCCCCCGCTCCCGGTCCGTAATAAAGTGTTTCACCTACCCGATCACCGACGACGCTGATCCCGTTCATCACGCCGTCGATCTTCGCGATCATCGCCTCTTCATCTACCAATGCCGCATGGACGCGCAGCTCAACTTCAGCTCCGTCACGCTTGGCGATTCCAAGCAGTTTGATTGTATATCCGAACTCTTTGGCAAAAGCGATATCGGCTTGCGTTATCCCTTCGATCCCCTCAATCAGAATCTCTTCGGGTTTGGCGTCGATGCCGTACGCGATGGAAGCAAGGATAAGCAGTTTATGGGCGGCATCGAATCCGCCGATGTCAAACGTAGGATCGGCTTCGGCGTATCCCAGACGTTGAGCTTCTGCCAATACGCTCCCAAATGCCGCTCCTTCATTCATCATCTTCGTCAGCATGAAATTACAGGTGCCGTTCATGATCCCCATAATAGAGAGGATATGGTTTGCCGATAAGCCGTCACGCAATGCATTGATGATCGGAATGCCTCCGGCGACACTCGCTTCAAATTCAAACGGAATGTCTCCGGCAATCTCTTGAAGTTCATACCGATGATATGCCAAAAGAGCTTTATTCGCCGTAACGACTGCTTTGCCGTTTTGAAGCGCTTTTTTGACAATCTCTAGAGGAAGATCGACTCCCCCCATCAATTCAACGACAATATCGATCTCAGGGTCATTGAGAATGTCCTGCGGATTTTGCGAAAGAGAGATGGAGAGATCGGAGACTTTGGATAGGTTTCGGACAACCCCGCTTTTAACAACAATCTCATCACCCGCACGCGCACTGATGATGTTTTTGTTCTCTTCTAAAATCTGTACGACGGCACGCCCTACCGTACCGACTCCGATGACGCCGACTCGTGTCACTCAGGAACCTTGCAGCCGAGCTGCTGTAAAAATTGTTTGATATTTTTAGCCGCTTGACGGATCCGTTTGTCATTTTCAATCAATGCGATACGAACATACTCATCGCCGTAATCACCGAATCCGATTCCCGGTGCAACAGCGACATTCGCTTCGACCAACAACCGTTTTGAGAATTCAAGGCTGCCCATGTGACGGGCACACTCCGGAATCTTCGCCCATACAAACATCGATGCCTGATTTCGACGAACCGGCCATCCCGCGCGGTTAAAGGCTTCGATCAAAACGTCCTGGCGGTGATCGTATTTATCGACAATCTCCTGTACGCAGTGTTGATCTCCCTGCAATGCCACGGTAGCGGCAACCTGAATCGGAGTAAACATTCCGTAATCGAGCCAGCTTTTAATTTTTTGCAATGCACCGATCAGTTTCGGATTACCGACAAAAAAGCCGACGCGCCATCCTGCCATGTTGTAACTTTTCGAAAGGGTAAAGCTCTCGACCGCAACATCTTTAGCCCCGGGAACAGAGAGGATCGAAGGAGTTTTATAACCGTCAAACGTAATATCGCCGTACGCAATATCGCTGATAACGTAAAATCGTTCCCGTTTCGCCATCTCGACGACACGGGTATAAAACTCCGGGGTCACCGTTGCCGTAGTCGGATTGTGCGGGAAATTGACAACAAGATATTTCGGTTTAGGAAATGAGACGTGAAACGCATGTTCAAGACGTTCGAAGAACAAGTCTTCATCGACTTTGTAATCTTCATCAAACGGCAATTCCATTTTTTGAACATTCCCGCCGGCTAAAATAAAACCATACGAATGGATCGGATAGGTAGGATCAGGAACCACGACGACGTCGCCCGGATTGGTGATAGCATACGCCAAATGGGCATACCCCTCTTTGGAACCCATCGTCGCAACCGCTTCGGTATCCGGGTCCAAATCAACGTCAAAACGGCGTTTGTACCAATCGCATATCGCTCCGCGAAGTTTTGGGATCCCTTTGGAAACCGAGTAGCCGTGCGTTTTGGTTTTTTGTGCCGATTCAATCAGCTTCTCACGTATATGCTCGGGGGTATCTCCGTCGGGATTTCCCATACTAAAATCGATAACATCGGCTCCGGCACGTCTACGTGCCATTTTTAATTCATTTACTTCTGCAAAAACATACTTAGGAAGGCGTTTAATCCGATCGAATTGGATTTCATCAAACATGGTCATAACCTGCTATTAAAAAATTGCGCCATTTTAACATAAGAGACTTATGTTTTTATATAATTGCCTCTTACGGACGCCCTAAACTTTTAGACTCGATCCACATCCCCTCGCGCAGTACTTTCATCCCCTGCACATTGGAAACTTTCAGATAAACGGAACCGCTTGGAAGTTCCAGTTCAAATCCCTCTTTAACCGAATCGGAACGATAGGAATAAAGAAGGTTAAGCGATCGGTCAAAGACGGCAATATCCGGATACCATTCACTGCTGTACGGCGGCTCGATACGGATACTCTGAGCCTCTTCTACCCTATACCACTGGGGCGAGTGAACCCGCTTTAGTTCAATTCCTTCATCGCTTACAAGCAACGGAAGATTCCATAGTGCTTTTTGAGCATCGATCGTCATACTCAAGGTTTGCTGCTGCGTATTCATCGCTTCGATTTCAATACCTTGCTCTTTAAAACTCTCTTTTACCATTTCCGGGTTTAATACTTTATTCCCTATAGCCGTCGCTTCAAACTCGCCCGTTTGGTTCTGTGTGTCGAAATCACTGACTTCCAACCGATATCCGAACGTATTAAAAGCGCTTTGTACCGTTTTTAGAGCGACAGCCGGTTCTCCGGAAAAATTGATGTGGGTGCTAAACGATGCCCCGAAGAGAAAGAGGGGGAAAAGTACGAAGGGAAAAAATCGTTTCATCTCGATCGTTTTACCATCCTTTTCCACCGTTGAGAGTTTCAAATTCCTCTTTTGAGATTTTTTTCATATTCCCTTTTTCGCACACAAACCAAACAGTATTTTTATCGTTAATCTCTTTTTTCCCTTCCGGGGTTTCCAATTCAATACGCCCATGTCCTAAAATGATCAACCAATTTTTCGTCGTATCTATTCGAATCGGTTCAGCCGTAATGTCCTGTGTTTTTGCTTTTGTATCCATATCGATCATCCCGTACCACACTTTGTATATCGGGTGAATCACTACCCCGTCCGCAGGTAAAACGGCTGTAGAAACGGTGCCGCTCGTATTGGTTTCAACCGGATTGACGGCGACACTAACATTGCTTTCGTTTACGTCAGTAGCGTTTGTCTCAATCACTTTTTCAACCGCATCCATACCCGACGTCGTCAACTGCATCACGTCTTCTTTCGGTTCACTGGACATTTTATTCTGCGTCACATATCCTCCGGCCATCAAGACGACAATCAGTACGACTCCGGCCATAATCCATTTTGGCTTCGAATTCGTAGAGGCCTGTAAAATGACCGATTTCTTTTCCGGCATATTCTGCATATGTTCTTGATGAAATGCCAAATATTCTTGACGGATATCACCGAGATCCACACCGTACTCACGTTCCAAAATCGAAAGGTAGCCCATGAACTGAACCCGTCCGATCTCTCCGTAGGATTTGGTCATCACCAACTCTACTTTATCACGGGAAATATGGGTCTGTTCATGAATTTTCTCTGTCCCCAGAGCCAACAAATCTTCGAACGTCTGATAGTGTTTCATCTCATTCTCTCCATTAAGATAGCGCCGGCTACACCGACATTTAAAGAATCAAAATCATGGGCCATAGGGATCGAAATCCCCGTATCTAAACTTTTTTGAACTCTGCCGCTGAGTCCCTCGCCTTCGTTACCCAAAACCAAAGCCCTTTTGGGTGCAAAAACGGTTTCGCGGATATTTTCCCCATCCATAACCGCACCGTACACTTTGAATCCCGATTGCTTCAGTTCGTGCAGTACGTCATGGATGTTATGGACGACGACCAACGGTAAATCGAGTGCGGCACCGCTGCTCGTACGGATCATAGGTTCCAGATTGGGCTCTTTGATCCCGCAGATCACCAGGGCGTCTACCCCAAGCGCATAGGCGCTTCGGATCAATGAACCGATATTTCCCATATCGGTTATCGAACTGAGTACCACGACGAAATCGCATTTTTTGAGAAACGGCGAAGCATACGGCACAATCTGCGATATTTCAGCGATAAACCCTTGATGGTTTCCCCCCTTGACCATTGACTGTGCCGCTTTTTCAGGGATCCGCTTAATCTCAAAACCCATCTTCATGAGGTGCGAGTACTCTTTTTTATCCAGCTCTTTTGCCAGATAAAGGGTCTTGATGCGCTCTTTGTGACGCTCTATTGCATAATAAACCGGTTGTTTTCCAAAAATTAACATAAAGTATTATATCCTAAGATTGTAAGAGTCGTTGATAGCACTCTTTCGGGTTTTCTCCGGTGATCTTTGCAATCAGCTTCGAAGCCGCTTTTTTGGGAATATCCAGCGCAAGAATATCGGTTTCACTCAATGATGCCCCCTTTCCTTCAGACGCCTCGATCACGACAACCCATTCGCCGCGGATCTCGTTTTCCATCTTCGCAGCCAGCTCCGACGCCGTCCCCCGATAAAAATGTTGGTATCGCTTGGTAATCTCTTTGGCTAAAAATACCCGGCGCTCCGGTGCGGCAACGGCTATTTCAGATAACAGCTTGTTCAACCGCTTAGGAGATTCATACAAAACGGTCGTATAGCCGTTGAACAATGCTTCTTGAAAAGCGCTGGCGCGGTCGTTTCCTTTATGCGGTAAAAATCCGAAAAAGAGCATTTTCGTCTCGACAAATCCGCTGGCGACAAATGCGGTCAATGCCGCATTGGCTCCCGGAAGTACGTCGTATTCTACATTATTATCGATGCAATAACGAACCAACATCTGCCCCGGGTCGCTAAAACCGGGCATCCCTGCATCACTGACGTATACGACGTTCTGATCAAAAAAATCCGGGCTGAGCGACATGATGAATTCTGCTTCATTATGGGAGTGGAGGCTGATAAACTTCGGCTCTTCCGTCGTAATGTTATAGCGTTCTCTTAGAAAATGGAGCAATTTTTTAGTGACACGCGTATCTTCGCAAAGCAATATCTGCGCAGCGGAAAGGACTTCAAGTGATCTATAGGAGATATCGGCGATGTTACCGATGGGAGTAGGGACAAGAGACAGCATTGGTTTTTCTCAATTTCTGCCTCTTAGAGGCTAACTTTAGTGCCCGGAGGGCATATATAGCCGGAAGAAACCGGCATTCTAAAATTAATTTAGCGCGTAACGTTTTTTGAATTTATCGATACGTCCCGCAGTATCTACTTGGCGCTCAGAACCGGTAAAAAATGGGTGACACTCATTGCAAATATCGACACGGATCGATTCTTTTGTACTGGTTGTTGTAAATGTGTTACCGCATGCGCAGCTAACAGAACATTCTATAACGTTCGGGTGAAGATCTTTTTTCATTATTTTGCCTTGTGATCGACGGCGTTGTACGTCGGTCGGTATAGTTTTATATCCGTACAGGGGCGGATAATTTTGGACTCGAATTATATCCAAATATTTCTTTTTTTACAAACTCATTGAAATAACCGCTACAGCAGCCGTTTCCGAACGGAGAATCATCGGTGATTTCAGAGACCGGACGCGATGTGCCGAAAAAAGTTTCCGCTCGCTTGCGTCAAACCCCCCTTCGCATCCGATAACGACCGTCTCCATTTTTTCTCCGTGCTGTAACACGTCATCGCAAAAATCAAGAATAACCGAATCCGGGTTTTCGTCCAAAAAAGTGCCTAATGCGGGAGATTCCGCCAATTCGATCAGCGATGTACGTCCGCATTGCATGATAGAACTTTCCATGATCCGTTCAAAACGCTCAAAATCGAGCCGAAAATTTTGCTGAGAGCGGCGGCAGTGGATAAAAGTAATTTTGTGAACACCCAGTTCGGTAAGCATCGGCAATGTTTTTTCGACCGTTTTGGGATCGATCAGACACCATCCCAGATGTATTTTCGTCTCGTTTTCGCACGGTACGTTCCGATGGCTTTGCAGTGTAAAATAGCCGTTGCGGCCATCGGTGCGTTCCAATCGGTAACGGTATTCTTCTCTCAATTGCGAACGTGAGCGAAACGCAATCAAATCTCCGCTTTTGTGTCGCCGCACTTTGATCAGATATTTGTAATCCTCCCCGCTGATAACGAGTTCATTCGATCCCGCATCGTTATGTAGGAGAAACCTCATGCCACCATCATCCAAATCGTCATCACACCGAGCATCGCCATCTCAATACCCAAAAAACGGAATGCTTTCTTTTTGTATTCGCTAAATGCGTTTTCCTGTGTGATATCGGTTCGCCGCTTCAGTGTTTTATACCGCTTGGCTTCCAGAATAATCATCACAATCGCAATTGTGATCATCGCGATATTCGATAACGTAAAGTGTAAATGTTTTGCCGCCATCATCACTGCTCCCGTAAAAAGGATCAGGGCGATCAGAGAACCTGAAATCGGCATCACGATCCTCATCCGTTTGGCATATTGAATAATGTGCTTTGAGAGGGCCAGCATGATGATATTGAAAAGGACGACCCCCATCAACACCATCACTCCGAAATAGTGGATATTAATTCCTGTTGTATACATAGCTTCCATAAAGGGGATTTTACCTTAAATTGCCTATAATGAGTACATAAATCTTCTTTTGTCGCATCGAATATTTGTTGCATAGAGAGAATTACGGACACCCTTCAAGGAGACGAAATGGCCATCAGTGTAGAAGAGGCTCTGGATCAAATTTATAAACTATCACTGCCTCTCGGCGGCGAAATCGCTCCGATTGAAAACGCTGTCTACCGTGTTCTCGCCGAAACCGTTGTCGCATCCCATTCGCTTCCGTCGTTTGATAACTCGGCTATGGACGGGTATGCGGTACGGACGGAAGACGCAGGGAAAACGCTGCCGCAATCATGTGTCATTTTTGCGGGAGACGAAGGGGAAGTGCGTCTTGTCGAGAATCAATGTATCCGAATTATGACCGGAGCCAAAATCCCGCTGGGTTGCGAAGCGATCGTCCCCATCGAGGAAGTCACTCTCAGCGATGGCAAAGTGACCTTTCCCCCTTCCATCAAGGCCTCTCAGCATATCCGCCTCAAAGGCGAAGATATCCAATCCGGAATGGTTTTACTCGAAAAAGGGACGATGCTGCATGCCCATCACATCTCCCTGCTCGCATCGCAAGGGATTACCCATGTCACCTTGCACCGCCGCCCGAGAGTCGCCCTGTTCTCTTCGGGCAATGAGCTTAAAATGCATTTTGAATCGTTGGGGTCCAATCAGCTCTATAACACCAACACACCGACATTCGCCTCCCGTGCCCGCGAGCTGGGATGCGATATCATTTTTACCGGAACGGCGGAAGACACCCTCGAATCGATCCAATCGCATATCCGAAGCGCCCTCAACGCCGACTTGATCATTACATCGGGAGGGGTGAGCGTCGGAGATGCCGATTTCACGAAAAAAGCGTTTCATTCGCTCGGATTTGAAAGCGCCTTCGAGTCGGTCGATATCAAACCCGGTAAACCGACAACCTTCGGACGGATCGGAAACAGCGTCATCCTGAATCTCCCCGGAAATCCTTTGGCTGCGGCATTGTGTTTCGAACTTTTCGGGCAAAGCGCCATCATGAGCTTAAGCGGGCGTGCCGATAAATATCTCGCGACGATCACTACCCGGATTTCCGAAACCTTTAAAATGAAAAAAGGGCGCCGTGCCCTAATCCCCGGATGGTTCGACGGAGCGACTTTCACTCCGAGTCCGAAATTCGGTCCCGGGATGGTTTTACCTCTTTCGCGTGCCAATGGGTTTATGATGGTGGATGAAAAAGTAGAAGGGTTCGATGCGGGAGCAACGGTCAAGATTATCCCGACACGCTGGTGTATGGGGTCAGAATCTCGTCATTCGCTGATAACGCATTAAACCGTTTCAGGGTTTACAAACGGCTGCCCTGTTAAGATTTTATCCCATAACTGCGGATCGTTCCAGCCCTCGCGCACTTCGTCGCTAAACGCTATCGTCTCAAGCGAAATCGTCCCCATCAATTCCGAGTACGCGTCCTCTTCGAAAGCCTGTGCATATCCGGTTTCAGTCTCGTGGACGATGATGCTGTGCAGTCTCACGCCCCGTTCGCCGTTGATCATTTGCGTAGAGGACAACAGTCTGTCCAGCATCAAAAAGATAATCCTGCTAAACTGTTCGCACGAAGGGGAAACCGGTAACATGGCCCATCGGTTGGAATGGTTTTTCATCGCTTCAATATACTCTGCATCATCGCCGTCCCAGATTGCGATAGCATGGTCGAAACTGTCGATGAGATCTTTCATCCCCTGTTTCATCAGACCGAAATCGTAGACCATTTGACCCTGATCAAGGTATTTGGATTCGAACAGCACTTCTACTTTGTAGGAATGACCGTGAATCGAAGCCCGGCATCGCTGAGTCGAACAGCCTCTGACGATGTGGGCATTTTCAAATTTGAAAAGTTTACGGATTAGCATGATAAACCTTCTGATTTTGAAATCACAATTGCGTGACTTCAAGTATTACACGTATTATACTCCGTGATTTTGATCCCAAATACGGATGTGTAAACGATCCGAGTAAACAAATCCGCGCCGTTTGCAAAACTCGATAACCGCTTCGCAATTCGCTTCGATATGAGCTTTGTCGCCTCCTAAAGGCATACAATAAACGGGAACATACGGATACGATGCGATCACATCGTCGATCTCCGATTCGATATGGCTTACTAATGAAGGCTCATCGACGGTGAATTTGAAAAAACTCTCTTTAGCGTTAGCGATAATCGCTCCGAATGCCTCCGGCTTTACCCGTTTGTCCAGCGGTTCGCCGCTGTTGGAGAGTTTGACCGAAAGCGCATAGGTTGCCTGCTTATAAAACGGAAAGCGTTTAAAATCCGGCGCTATGGTCGCATTCGTCTCAAACGTCACCCGGTGCCCTTGCGATGTAAGGTACTCGATAAACTCGATAAAAATCGGCTCATTCGCATAGATCAGCGGCTCCCCTCCGGTGAGTACAACATCCACATGAGGAGGCAATCGGTATCCGTTCATGATCCAGATCAGGCTTTGTAGCTCTTCGATCTCCATCCACAGCTCACCGAATGCCCGACGATCGACGGCATACACGGTATCGCATCCGAGAATCTCCGATCCGTCCGGCGCACTCTCGCGGCATCCGAATCCTTCGCATTTGAGGTTGCATCCTCCGAATCTAAAAAACAGCGAAGGGACTCCCGTATATTTTCCTTCCCCCTGTACGGAGTAAAAATGTTCTACCAGATAGAGCATCTCACCCTCCGGTTTCGTAAAACGCACGGCTGGAAACTTCAGAATCTCCTTCGCTCCAGCGGTTTTTTTCCGGTTTGGTGCGAATCACCTCTTTGAGCACCAATGCCGCCTCTTTGATATCACCCCGTCTTACCGCTTCTCGGATCGACATCGCTTCGTCAAAATAAAGACAAGGGATCAGATTTCCCTCCGCCGTCAGGCGGATACGGTTGCACTTGGTGCAAAAATCATCTTTGTGCGGTTCGATAATCCCGAATTCATAGCCGTCTTCAAGTTTATAATAATGAGAGGGTGAATGACCGTCAAACCCCTCATCACTGTATGTATAGCGGCTCCCGATAATTCCGAGGAGTTCAGGGCTTTGCATCCCTTTTATGTTGACCTCGGCATGAACATTTTCCATATACTCGATAAAACGGACTACCATTCCCCGTTCTTTACAGTATTCGAGCACATCCAACACTTCACCCTCATTAAGCCCTTTCATCGGAACCATGTTGACTTTGACTTTCAATCCGACTTTCAATGCTTCTTCTACCCCTTCGAGAACCTGGCGGAGAACATCTTTTTTGGCAATGGTCTCGGCGACTTCCGGTTTGAGCGAATCGATAGAGACGTTTAAACGGCGCAGACCGGCATCATAAAGTTTCTTTGCCGAGTTTTTCAGTAAAAAAGCATTGGTCGTCATCGCCAGATCGATGTCATTTTTATAGTCATAGATCATTTTGATAAATTTATCGAGGTCTTCGCGCAAGAGCGGCTCGCCGCCGGTTATACGGATTTTTGTAATCCCTTCGTCGATGGCAACTTTGATAAATTCAAATAATTCTTCAAAACTGAGTAAGTTTTCTTTAGGTACCCACGAAAAGGGTTTTTCGGGCATGCAGTACTGACATCGGAAGTTACACCGTTCCGTTACCGAAACGCGCAAATAATCGACGGTTCTGCCATAACTATCTATTAACACGACAATCCTTGAAAACTCCTATCTTAAGGAGCGATCCGCGAGTGTATCAAAAAGTTGTTTGGAGTTTTATTTATCGAAGAAATTAGAGGGGGAAACCCCAAAAAGGGGTTACAAAACGTTTACCAGCCGCGTACTACTGCATGACATGCCGTACAGGCATTGACAATTTCCGAATACGATTTATGCGCTTGAGTATACGCTTTTTTGTCCAATGATTTCACCAAATCATTAGATGCCGTATCAATACGTTTTGCCGCATTGTACGCGATATTACTCATGTGTTGTTTCTCTTTAGGAAGATACTTTTTGGTAGCATCCGCATCATGGAACAACGCATTCGCTTTTTGGATCTCCGCAACACCGCCTTTGATTAGGGCAGGCGCATTGTAGAGGAATCCTTTTTGAACATTGTTCAAACCGTTTTCCATTTGACTCATGTTTAGCGCCAAAGTATCGTCCGCCATCAAACTGCCGCCGATAAGTGTGCATAGAGCTAAAACTTTGATCATTTTCATTCTTTACTCCTCGTAAAGGTGCACCTTAGTGCACCTCCTTCCAAATTTTACGTTTCCACATATATGCCAGGAATGCGAATACGACCATATACGCCATTACCCATAGACCAAGAGTTTCGCGCTCTGCTTTTTTAGAGTCTCCGATCTCTTCCATATAGGCAATGACCTCTTTTTGCGCCTCTTCAGTCAAACCGACACGCGGCATTGACGTCCCTTTAAGCAATACTTGCGGATCATTAATAAAGCTGTGCAAATAGTGCTCGCCTCGGCTTTTGATGTATTGTGACAAATCCGGTGGAGTTGCACCCATATGCTCTTTGATGACATCTGCAGGAGTCGTTGCTTCAAGACCCGCATATTTCATGTTATGGCAGCGTCCGCAAGCTGTCTCGAACGTTGCTTTGTGCTGTGCTTTGTATTCCGTCATCTTAGGTACGATAGACTGGAAATACGCAACGATATCCATAATATCTTGTGCCGACATCCAGTTGTATGACGGCATCGGGAACGCTTTACCGCTATCCGGAGCATATTTGTGCTGTAAATGCATTGCACTGACCGGGTCAAAAATAAAGTTTGCCAAATAGTTTTTGTCATATACACGTCCCGCATGGCTCAAATCCGGCGGTACGACACCGTAACTTGCTGCCGCATCCGCATTCGGCATAACGGCAGGATACCCTGCAGCTTCGATTGCGTGACATGCGATACAGTTGGCTTCTACAAGCACTTTACCGTTTTCGGCATTTCCTGCCAAAGAGGTATCAACGTTTTTCAAATCTTTGAACGTGAAGTCCGCTTCCGCAACTTCAGGGTGCATTACGCTGTGTGCATACGGTTCGATACCGTAATAGGTAATGCCGACAAGAGCCATAATGACGGCTAAAATTTTAAACTCTTTCATTATTTTCCTCCCGCCTTTTTAGCTTCGATTTTCGTAATGAACGGCAATGCGATGAAAAGAACCAAGAACGTCAATGACGCGCCGAATCCTACCCATGCATTCGGTCCGGTCGGAGGGAGCTTACCGAATTCGGTCAATACCATCAAGTCAGCAATCATAATCCAGAACCAGTATTTGAACATAGGGCGTTGGTTTGCAGGTTTAACGATCGGAGAACGATCCAACCACGGCAATAGAACAAAAATAATATTTGCAAAACCGAATGCCATCAATCCAAGGTCTTTACCTGAGATACCCGCAATTTCGAAGAACCATCCGCGCAATACTTCGTATGACCACAAGAAATACCACTCAGGGTAGATGTGTGCCGGAGTTTTAAGCCCGTCCGCTTTATCAAAGTTGATCGGATCCATTGCGAAACCGTAATGGAAGAAAACCAAATAGAAGAAGAAAATCAAAAATACACCCATAACGAATACGTCTTTTGACAAGAATACAGGCCAGAAAGGGATAACTTTAGACTCTTTTTTATTTCCCGCAAGATATTTTTCAGACTCTTCATGGAAATCGAAAAACTCACCTTCTTCGTTATTTACGTGTGGGAAACGGAGTGAATAGAAGTGGAATACGATCGCACCCAAAATCGCCAACGGAATCAACAATACGTGAAGCATGAAGAAACGGGTCAATGTCGCGTCCGCAACATAGAAGTTACCGCGAATCCATACAACCAATTCATCTCCGATAAACGGAATACCGCCGAAAATTTCAGTAATAACGTATGCCGCCCAGTATGACATTTGTCCCCATGGAAGCATATATCCGCTGAATCCTTCTGCCGAGAAAAGGACGAACAAAAGCATACCCGAAATCCAGATCATCTCACGCCCTTTTTTATAAGAGCCGTAGTAGATACCGGTAAACATATGGATATAGATAACCAAGAAAACAACCGACGCACCAACTGCGTGAATATGTCGGAACAACCAGCCGTACGCCACTTCCTGCATGATAGTGTAGTTAACGCTGTCGAACGCCATATTGACATCCGGTTTGTAGTACATCAACAAGAAAATACCCGATACCAAAAGCATCGTAAAGAGCATGGTCAACAATACACCCATAGCCCACAAGAAATTAATATTTTTCGGAATCCAATATTCCGTCATCATTACTTTCATGAAATTGACAACACCGAGGCGTTGGTCAAACCATTCGAGCATTGAGTCTGCTTTTTTAAATTCTGCCATCTCGCCCCCCTTACGCTTTCGCCGTCATTTTTTTGTATTCAGGGCCTTCTTCACCCAGAACAAGTGTTTGTCCGTCGATTTTGAACGGAGGAATGTCTAACGGACGAGGCGGCGGTCCGAATGTGTTGACACCGTCAGCGGAGTATTCGCCGCCGTGACAGGCACATTTAAACATTTTTTTATCCCCTTCGTATCCAGGGATACATCCGAGGTGGGTACATAAGCCGATCATTACCGAATAGTAGTGATCCCCGACTTTGACGCTACGGCCATCAGTCGGTTTCATATCTTCGGTATATTTTAAAATAAATACCGGTTTACCTCGCCATACGGCGATTTCTAATTTATTGGCCTCTAGGCCTGACACGTCTACCGTGGTAAAACCGGCAGACATGACGCTCGGGAGCGGATCCCATGTCTTCTTCATCGCTATGAGCGAGGCAACCCCCCCTGCAGCGGCGACGGCACCAAAGGCTTTACCGATAAACCCTCTTCTGCTTTCATCCATCATTCTCATCTCACTTAATTTGGAAATTTAACCCTCAATCATAAGTTAAAAAGGTTTAAGTTTCTCTAAATCGAAAGTTTTTCTTATGAATTCAATTACTTTATTGTTACTTTTGTCGATTCTTCGGTAGTCGTTTAATACAGCTTGTTTTATACCGTGTGAAAGCTGTTCACTGCTGTAATTTCGGACGATTGGAATGGAAAGCGACTCCATCAGAGGAAGAAAATCTTCCGAATAATCGGGGCGTTGGAGAAATACCGGTTTTCCTCCTCCGGCTAAATTTTCAAGAACCGCCTGCACGGAGGCACTAACCAAGATTTCGCTCTCTTGGATAACCTTATCGTATGATTCGGATTCGTAAATAGCGCTAAAGCTCTCTTTTAGCTTTTCCTCATATCCCAGAAAGTAATAAAAGCCCATGAGTAATTCCATCGAAAACGGAGCGAATAGCCCCTGATGGGTTTCCAAATCTTTTTCATAATCGTCATCCCCGAAAAAAAGTGCCAACGGAATCGTTTTCGGTTTTGTTTCAAAATAACGCTCATCCACGACAAACGCATTGCATATCCCCTCACCTGATAGATAAGGAGAAATCAACGATTCTTTGGGATGTTTGGTATCCGAGGGATCATCCGAAACGCGGATAAAAGAGGAAAAAAACTGCGTCATATCTTCCAATAATACGGGATTAATCTCTGCCGAATCAAAAATAATTTTGTCGCCGTTTTGAGCGATTTGGGGTATATTTCGAACCAAATCAATCCCTACGGAGCGTTTGATTCCGTGCTCTTTGGCCTCTGCTGCAATCCGAAAGTCGGAACAAAGCAAGGTAATATCGATCTCTTTTTGAAGCCCGTTGACGATGGCAACGGCACGGTGGAAACGATCGAGTCCGATACGGTGCCCAGTATGGACGTAATAAAAATAGCGCATAAAAAGATCCTTTAGTTTTTGCGTTGAGCCATTTTGATGTAAATATGCAAAATATCCAACGCTGCCGGTGTCATACCCGATATTTGAGATGCTGCCTGCAACGTCGGCGGATTGAATTTATAAAGCTTATCCACAATCTCGTTCGATAGTCCCGAAACCGATTTAAAATCAAAATTCTCAGGGATGGCGATATGAAGCATCTTGTTCATCCGCTCGATGTCATCGCTTTGTTTCTCAACGTAACGGGCGTATTTCGCTTCGATCAAAATCTGCTCTTGGATATAGGGGTCAAGCTCTGCGAAACTCGGGATCAGTTTCACCAACTTGTCCAGTTCAAAACTTTTGCGTGAAACAAGCTGAGTTGCGGTAAGTTTATCGGTGATGTGCTCCTCGTCGATAGAGGCCAAAAATGCCAAGAACTCTTTGTTCGGGGTATAGACGGTCTCTTCGAGAAGTTTCAGCCCCTCTGCAATTTGAGTCCGTTTTCTCTCGATCCGCTCCATCTGCGCATCGCTGATAAGCCCCAGTGCATGACCGTATTTCCCCAGACGCAAATCAGCCGTCTCTTCACGAAGAAGAAGTCGGTACTCGGCGCGTGAGGTGAACATACGGTAGGGCTCTTTTGTCCCTTTGGTCACCAAATCATCGATCAACACGCCGATATAGGCTTCATCACGGCGCAAGATAAGGGGTTCTTTCCCTTGCAGCGAGAGTGCGGCATTAATTCCCGCCATCATCCCCTGTGCCGCTGCCTCTTCGTATCCCGTCGTTCCGTTGATCTGTCCGGCACAATAAAGATTTTTGACCTTTTTCGTCTCCAGCGTATGTTTCAGCTCAGTCGGATCGACATAATCGTACTCGATAGCATATCCGTAACGGACGATTTTCGCATTCTCCATTCCCTGCACCGAATGGATCATCGCACGCTGAACGTCGGGAGGGAGAGAGGTGGACATCCCGTTAATATAGCACTCGGTATTCTCTGCCGTTTGCGGTTCGATAAAGAGGTGATGACGCTCTTTGTCACGGAAACGGTTGATCTTATCCTCGATACTCGGACAGTAACGCGGCCCTACCCCCTCGATCTGTCCGGTAAAGAGCGGTGCCCGGTGAAAGTTCCCCTCAATCAGGCTGTGGGTTTCTTCGTTCGTGTAGGCGATGTAACACGGAAGCTGCTTTTTGGTGCGGGCAAATTCGGCACGGTCGGTACGAAAACTAAACGGATTCGGAAGTTCGTCCCCGTCTTGGATCTCCATCACGCTAAAATCGATCGATGAGCTGTCGACCCGAGGACAGGTTCCTGTCTTCAGCCGTCCGACATTCAGCCCCGCTTCGCGCAGTGAGTCGGTGAGCCCTTTCGCCGGGAATTCGCCGAAGCGTCCCGCTTCTTGGGTAATCTCTCCGATATGCACCACACCGTTGAGAAACGTCCCCGTCGTCAAAATGACCTTTTTCGCGCGGTATTCGTTGAGCAAATGGGTACGGACTCCGACCACTGCCCCCTCTTCGATAATGAGGGCAGTGACCGTCTCCTGGATCAGAGACATATTCGGGGTGGTGAGGATTTTGTTGCGGGCGATCACACGGTAACGGTCCATGTCGATCTGTGCGCGGCTTCCGCGAACGGCGGGTCCTTTCGTGATATTGAGGATGCGAAACTGGATACCCGCTTCATCGGTCAACAGTCCCATCTCTCCGCCAAGCGCATCAAGTTCGCGTACTAAATGTCCTTTTGCCAATCCTCCGACGGCAGGGTTACAGCTTGTCGCTCCTACCTGTTCGGCCAATATAGAGACAAGCAGCGTATTGTGCCCCATGCGCGCCGAAGCGAGAGCGGCTTCGATTCCGGCGTGTCCTCCGCCGACGACGATTACGTCATAATTCATTATTGCTTCTTTTTACGTAAATTATGAATGCAATTATAGCTTCCCATGTTGAAAGCTATAAAAAGGGAAAGGAAAAATACTCTACAATTAAGAAAATATTTTGATGACAGGTGACAACGATGGATGCCGCTAACACCAAATCTTTAGAAGAACTTCTGAAAAATTATACTCCCGAAACAGTTGAGTACGACCCTGAAATCGACGGTGGAGACGAATATCTGATCCGCGAACAGCTTTTAAAAAAGAAAGAAGAGCTTAAAGACGTTGTAACCAAACTTAAGGAAAAACAGCGTCAGGATCGAAAAGTTCGGCGTTAAGAGCGCTTTGCTATAATCACCGAAAATGAAATATAAGGTACTTTGATGATGCTTCAGGCCGCGTTCGATGCTTTTAATGCCCAAGACTATACCAAAGCGCGGGAACTGTTTGAAAACCTCGCGCATCAGGAAAATCCGACCGCACTCTCGTCACTGGGGTATCTCTATCAAAAGGGGCTGGGCGTAGAGAGTTCCTTAGAAAAAGCGTTTGCATTGTATAGCCGTGCCGCAGAACTAAATGAGCCTGCCGCCATCTATAATCTCGCCCTGATGTATGCAGATGGAATTGTCGTTCCCCACGATCAGTTCAAATCGCACGAACTGCTGATCCGCTCCGCTGTTTTAGAATTCCCGCAGGCACAATACGAAGCCGGTCTCAGCTTGGAGCGGGGAATCGGATGCGTTCAAAACTTCTCGGAAGCCGCTTTTTGGTACGAAGAGGGGGCAAAACGGGGAAATCCCAATGCCTTTAACAATCTAGGCGTCCTCTATAAAGAGGGGCACGGCGTTCATCAGGACTATGCCAGAGCCTTTATCTGCTTTTCACGTGCTGCCGCGATGAACCTCTCCGAAGCACAGTTTAACCTCGGCCTTATGTACGATCAGGGATTCGGGTGCGATGCCGACCATGACAAGGCCCTGGAGTGGTGCCGGAAAGCCGCCTACAACGGCCATGAAAAGGCCAAAATGATCATTCAGGGCTTACAGGAAGAGGGAAAAATCGTTTGGTAACCAAAACAAATCGTACCTTCTCCCCGGAGCATCTCCGTTTTTTAAGCTATATCCGTGCCGTTGGAACCGGACCGAAAGGAAACCGCCCGCTCACATACGATGAAGCCAAAGACGCGTTGCATCTTATCCTGCAACGCCTCGTCCCCGATACCGCTATCAGCGCATTTTTACTCGGCTGGCGTGTTCAGGGGGAACGGGATGAGGAACTTCAGGGATGTATCGATTATCTGGCGGAGCAATTGCTGCCTAAATGTTTGGAAGGGGTGGAAATCGGCTATCCAATGGATGGCAAAGCGAAGTTTTACCCGATTATGCTCCATGCCGCCGCATTGATAAGCGATATAACGTTTCATGCCGTGTACGATCTCCCTCTCGGGCCTAAATACGGGGAATCGCTTGATAACTTTGATATCACCGCTCCCAATCTCCGCCTCCATAACCGTCGCGACCTCTTGCCCGGCATCAGCGACCTCACCGGATTGCGCAACGATATCGGTGTGCGCACGGCATTCAATACCATCGAAAAACTGAATTTTCTTGTCCCGGTCGCCCTGATCGGGATGCACCATGCCCCGTATTTCGACCTTTACAGTTCTCTCTATGCAAAATACTACCGTCGGCTCATCATCGTGCAAGGGCATGAGGGGACACCGGAAATCCTCAAAAAAACGAAATACAAGCTCGTCGAAAACGGTAAAATCAGTACTCATTCCATCGATCCCGAAGCGTTTGGAATCGAACCGATCGGCGCAAAAGAGGAGATGAATTTGGAAACCATGCACAATATCATCCGTTTTCCGGACGATAATCTTGCTAAAATGGTACGACTAAATGCGGCATTCCTCGGATTTTCCGCAGGAAAATATACCACCATCGAAGAAGGATACGCGTGTTTACAGGATTGATTCGCGAGATGGCCAGAGTCAAACATTTCAGTGGGAACCGTCTCTCCCTCAAAGCTGATCATAAACCTAAACTCGGTGATTCCATCGCCATCAACGGTACCTGTCTCTCGGTCGTTAGTATCGAGAGTGACGGCTTTTCCGTCGAACTCTCTCCTGAAACTCTGGAACATATCGCAACCGAAAAGCTGAGCGGAAACGTCCATATCGAACCCGCCATGATGATGGGGGATCGCTTCGAGGGGCATATCGTGCAGGGACATATCGATACGGTCGGCATCATCCGCTCGATCACGGACAACGGGAACAGCTACGATGTGATCGTCGATGTAGATAGTGAGTTTATTCCTCTTATACCTCCAAAAGGCTCGATTACCATCGATGGTGTCAGCCT
>Ga0172377_10000871_pt1 | contig 29550 bp, 18 predicted proteins | sample Pumphouse3metaG_FD_119749 | JGI IMG/M metagenome (GOLD analysis project Ga0172377, IMG submission 119749) | Leachate microbial communities from a municipal landfill in Southern Ontario, Canada - Pumphouse #3 metaG | ecosystem: Engineered > Solid waste > Landfill > Unclassified | place: Canada... | reverse complement strand
GTTTACCATTTAAAACAGCATGTTGGATGTACTTGTTTTTTTTTGATACATTTTTTGCTTCGATTGTAAAACTTTTTCCTCTGCCAAAACGATCGTCCAAACCTATTTCCACCCTTTCAAATAAGGGACTTGCAATCTCAAAAACGGGGTTGACGCTGCATCCGCCATCAGTTTGAAATAAACCCAATGCAGCCATTATAAACCAAGCACTCATTTGTCCCTGATCTTCGTCGCCCAAATAAGCATTGGCAATACCAAAACCATAATACCTGTCGATAATGGAACGACTCCATTTTTGAGTCAGCCAAGGATTGTTTGCCCAGTTGAATAAAAAGGCAAAGTGCATTGATTGCTGATTGCCCTGTACCACAGGATAATCCCAGTATTGCTCATTTGGAGCATTATAACGCATAGGTTCACTTGCTTTAAAACCCCAGTCCAATCTTTCAACAAAAGCCTTTTCACCAACAATATCTATCAATGCCGGAATATTTTGAGGAACAAAATAACTAAGCTGCCAGGCGTTTCCCTCAACATAATGATCGTTTCTACCAGATTGGAAAGGATCAAAATCCGGAGTAAAATTGCCTAGGGTATCCCGAAGATGAGCATAACCGTTAAATGGGTTGAAAGCGTTTCTCCACCAATTTCCTCGCTCATTAAATATCTCATAGTCTTCTGTTTTACCTAATGATTTTGCAAATTGCCCTACAGTCCAGTCATCAAAAGAATACTCTAGGGTATTAGAAAACCGACCTTTTTCTATGGGAACATACTTATATTTGAGATATGGAACCAAATCTCTATTACCTACAAAACCACCCGCGACATGCGTTGCAGGCGTTGTTTGCATCTTTTTGACAGCTTCAAAAGCCAGATCCACATCGTAATTGCGAATTCCCATCTGATAAGTGGATACAATTAGAGGGATCTCATGTTCAGCAACCATTACAGGAATATATTTCATCCCGGCGGGACCTTTTGCAAGCCAACCATTTGATTTATAGAGTGCCAGCTGAGAATTTACCCATCTGGACGACCACTCGGGAGTTATCAAATTCCATAACTGGTTGAGATTCCAGAATGTATTCCAGAAAGCGTCGCATCCCAATGCCCGATGATCGGGATTGGAAAATTTCTGAACCTTATTATCGGGCGACATCCATTCTCCGTTTACATCACTCCATGTGTTTCTGCTATAGGCACGATACAAGTTGGAATAAAAACGTACTTTTTCCATTCGATCGGCAGTCGTTATTTTCAGGCGCGACAAAATATCATTCCATACATCTTTTTGATTTTGTACAACAGCTTGAAAATCCCATCCGAACGGATCGGTTATCTCTTTTTTAAGATTTTCAGATGCATTATCAATACTCACCAAAGAAATTCCGGTTCTTACTTTTACTACTGGATTCTTTTCGGTATCAAACTCTACATAAATGCCTGCGTCCTTTAAATCATTTCCGGAAATCAGATTTGATTCTATTACTTTTTCATCGGTCCAAACACCTACCCTTTTTATTGGTGCATCAAATTCAATAACAAAATTCACTGTGTAGTTCTGATCCGCATCATTACTCCATACTTGTGGTGATATTTGATGACTAAACCCTTCAATTCGAGTATCACTAACTTGTTTTATTGAAACATTTTTCAAAAAATATTCATATTCTGAAGGAATATGCAGATCGATCATTACCCTGCCATCTTTATCTGCTGGAAAAGTATATTTTTGAAAACTTGCACGATCGGTAGCAGTCAATTCCGCCATAATCTGTGTATCAGAAAGATAAACCTTATAATAACCAAGTGGTGCTTGTTCACTGTTTTTATCAATCCTTGAACGATAGCCTTCGTCTGGTTTAAATTGATCTCCTACTTTTGTGAAAAGTGGTCCGTTGGTAGGCATCATCCCTAAACCCGACATGGTCCATTCATGAATATGACTGAAACAACCAATGGTTTCAAATGAAGGCTGATAGCCGGATTGCCAGCCACTATTTTGGTTATCGGGACTCAACTTGACCATGCTGAAAGGCATCCATGGGCCGGGTGCAATCATCCAACGGGAGTGAGCAGTACCCATTTTTGTGTCTACATAATCGGCAAATGTTTGTAATGGTTGCGGAGAACGAAGCACAACGCCTTGTTTAATAATTTCATTATTAACTATAATCTGATAACGACTTCTTTTCTGTTTACTAACGGCAGGCATTGGAACCTCAAACACATAACGAGCTGTATCCACTTGAGCTTTAAAGATTTTTACTCCATCTAAATTTACCGATAATTGAGGATTTCCGTGTAAATGTTCAACATCTACCAATAAAGGTTGTTTTCTTGCACCTGCTTGCTCTAGTTCGTATGAAGCTGCATTTACATCTCGAATAAATAGTTGTTGGTTGGTTTTACCCAAAGAGGCTTTGAATGGTCCTTCCAGATAAATTTGATCAAACACTATCCAGCTGCCTTCAATAACTGAAATTGTTACTTTATTTCCGCCTTCTTTCAAAGATTTTGAGTCGAAAGAAAATTCCAGCATCTGCTCTTTTACATTCTCTGTTTTACCTTTTATTGCATCGTCGGACAGACCGCTGATATCATACTTTTTCTCAATATTATTTACTGTCAATTTTACCAATGACCGATTCGGATGTGAATCTACCAAATCGACAAATAACGCCCAATTTCCATCGGAAGGAATATTTTCCAGGTTAAACAGAATATTAATCTCGTGGGTTCTCCAACCGGAAAAACCTCCTGTTCCACCCCATCCATCGTCCGGACCAGGGAGGACATACGGAAAATCTTTGTTCACAACTGAATGATTTATAAGGAAATAACGATCTTCATAACCAAAATCTTTTGCTAAGAATTTTTCATAGTCGGAGGGTCCTAAAGCAAATTCTGATGCCTTATTATCAGAATTTCCAATTCTCCAAATTAAGTTATTCTGGCCTATGGAATGTATGCAGATCAGAGAAAAAAGAATGCTCAAAGCTAATTTATTCATGTATGTATTTCTTATGCTCGTTAACATTATTTCACTTTTATAGTCCTGCCACCATGGTCTCACCCTCCTCTCACACTCCTCTCACTATGCTCTCACTAAAATATGGGAAAACAGCGTAAATTAATTAATATAGTTTAACATCAACTTAGAACTTATGCCCTTTAGCTAATCCTCCCTCACTGGTTTCTTTGTATAGTGACGGCAAATCATGCCCGGTTTGACGCATTACTTCTACTACGCGGTCAAATGAAACGCGATGCATTCCATCAGTGAACATTGAATATAGATTGGCATCTAATGCGCGTGTGGCTGCATGGGCATTACGCTCAATACAGGGAATTTGGACTAATCCACATACTGGATCGCAGGTCATTCCTAAATGATGCTCAAGCCCCATCTCGGCTGCATATTCTATTTGGGCGGGACTACCACCAAAGAGTTGGGTCGCGGCGGCTGCGGCCATAGCACAAGCTACGCCGACTTCTCCCTGACAGCCGACTTCAGCTCCCGAGATTGATGCATTTTGTTTTACGGTATTACCAAACAGACCGGCGGTGGCAAGGGCACGCAGAATACGGTCTTCAGTGAATCCGCGAATATCGGCCAGATGATATAAAATGGCGGGTACCACTCCGCTTGAACCGCAAGTGGGTGCAGTAACAATTACACCTCCTGATGCATTCTCTTCCGATACGGCCAGTGCATATGAAAACACGAGTCCGCGAGATTGAATAGATGATTTATATCCTTTTGCTTTGATGTAATAACTGCAGGCTTTGCGAGAAAGACTGAGCGGACCGGGTAACACACCTTCGTTATTGAGCCCGCGATTGACAGCACTTAGCATGGCTTTCCAGACTTCACGGAGATAGTCCCAAATCTCTTTTCCTTCTGATTCTTCTACATATTCCCAATAGGATTTACCGCTTTTTTCACACCATGCCATGATATCATCAATCTTATTCATGGAATAGACTTCTCGATCCATCTCGGGTCCTAATCCTACAATTTTTTCACCGTCTGATAAGGATCCGCCGCCAATACTATAGACTGTCCATGAGTCGATTACCTTGTTTCCTGAATCAAATGCTTCAAACTTCAGCGCGTTGGGATGAAACGGCAAAAAGGTCTTGGGCTCCCACTCTATGGTGGTGGGGGCTTTCGGATTTAGCACGTCCATGATTGCCTGGTCTGTTAAATGGCCTTTTCCGGTTGCAGCAAGACTTCCGTAAAGGATTACTTTATATCTTCTGGAATTTTGGGTCCTGTTCAAAAATAACTCGGATGCTTTTTTGGGCCCCATTGTGTGACTACTTGAAGGACCATTTCCTATTCTATATAATTCTCTTAGCGACTTCATATTAATACGTTTCTCTTAAATGCTTAACTGTTATGGGGGTTTTTGATGATGCTTTTAACTCGGGTGACGTGATGACAATGGTCTTCTTTTCACCGGGCATCAAATTGAAAAAGTTATCGGTGTATTGTGCTCCCAAAACGGGGATCTCTACAAACAAATCTTTTGCCAACTTCTTACTGGATAGGGTTACTGTATATTTACCGTCGGCATATTTTACTTTTGTACTAATGGTTGTTTCGGGCAGATTGAGTTTGTTTGGCCAATAATAGAAATAGTCTTTTACTGATACAACTTTACCGTTTCTATCACTTAACCATGCATGAATAACTACGTTTTGCTTTTGCTCTTCTGTAACTAACTCGGAATCTTTAAATGCTCTGACAACTGTACTTCTATTGGCTTTAGCGGACAGCTTTTGCTTGAATTCTTTGTACTTCTTTCCTGAAAAATCAATGACTTGTACTGTCAGCTGCAATCCATCTATATCGTTCAACTGATCGGACATAGTGTAAAACGAGAGGGTATTGTCCTTATACTCAACTCCTAAAGCTAATGGGGAAAACACATTGCGCATCTTGTAATGCTGGGCTTTCCAATTGTTGTAATAGTCAACACTCGACCATGATACAACGGGCCAATCATCATTCAACTGCCAATAGAGTGCTCCCATGCAATAAGGTTGATGACGGCGATTGGCTTCCACAGCTTCTTCCATTCCATTCCCCTGCATAATCAGACCTATATACACAAAATCTTCAAAATTCTTTGGGGTATGATAATACATATCCATATAAACCTTGATCAACTCGTTTCCTACTCCACTCTTCTGATGTATCTTCATCACATCGGAATTGATGTCGAAATCTTTTTCTTCGGCAAACGTGCGAATGGTTTTCATCTCGGGAAACGACTGGAATCCAAATTCACTTGCAAAGCGTGGCACTCTCTCGGCTAACGCCTCAAATGGCATACGACCGTGCCATAATCCCCAATCATGAACATCACTCGAATTGAATGATTCTTTGTCTCCCCAATTGGAATCAAAGGGCGACCCGTGTATATATTCTCGTGTACCATCGTACTTGCTTATCATGCTGGGAATCAACTCTCTGAATGTTTTATCGTATCCTTCGGTCCATTGTTTATATATCCATTCGGGCGATTTATTCAATCCCCAATGTTGTAAGGCTTCTTCTATCTCATTATTGCCGCACCAAAATGCTAAAGAGGCATGATTGCGCAGACGCTTTATATTATAAATGACTTCACTCTTCACATTCGATAGAAAGGCATCATCGGAGGGATATGGGGTGCAACCGAAAATGAAGTCTTGCCATATTAATATACCTTTTTCGTCGGCCAATTCATAGAAATAATTACTTTCGTAAGTGCCTCCTCCCCAAACGCGCACAAAGTTCATGTTCGCACCTGTAATATTGTCAAACAATCGGTTGTAATAGGCGGAATCTTGTTGAGAGGTCATGATCTCTCCTGGTATATAATTGGTTCCTTTAGCAAATAAAGGTGTACCATTCACCTTGAAATAGAACGATTTTCCATGCTCATCAGGTTCTTGTATTAACTCTACAGAACGTAAACCTACTCTTTCTGTTTTTTCTGCAATAGTCTTATTGTCAACTATAACACTTACCTTAAAGCTGTATAAATTTGGTTCACCCCAGCCTATGGGCATCCATAATTCCGGATTTGTTATCTCGAGTGGAATGCTAACATAGTTCATTCCTTTATTCAGCGTTATATCATCTTCAATAGTCTGAGGATCAAATCCTTCTAAAGCATAGGTGATTGAAACTTTTGCTTTAACCGGTTCTTCTGAAACAGAATAAACATCCACCTGATTGTCGATTTTAGCAGATTGATGCGTGATCGATTCTTGTTTTACATAATAACTGTCCACTCTTGCTTTGTCGTAAAGACTAAGCGTAACTGGCTTCCAGATTCCCATCTGAACGATACGGATTCCCCAGTCCCAGCCAAAATGATAAGGGGCTTTACGGGAATATATACTCATTCTAATATCACTGTGGTCGTTGTCTGCAGGATAATTGAATCCATTAGTCAGATGGACGGGCATCATATATTCAATGGGCGAATAAAAACGAATATATAGATTGTTCGCCCCCTCTCTTAACAGATTATTAACATGTACTTTATATCCAATAAACATGTTTTGAGAATGTAGAATTTTGGAACCATTCAAGAATACATCGGCGTAAGTGTCTAATCCTTCTAAAAATAATACGGCATCATCTTTTTTAAGTTGATCTGCAGTTAAAATAAACGTTTTCTTGAAATCCCAATTCTCTTTCTCTGGCCATTGAACATCATTTTCGTTGGTTCCATAATATGGATCCGGAAGTACTTTATAACGAATCAGATCTCTCTGTACTGATCCGGGAACTTCGGCTTCACGCCAATCGTCTTTATCGGTTTGAGTAAATTGCCAACCATCATTCAATGTGATTATCTCGCTATTTTGAGCAAACACAAACAGCGGTACTAATAATAAGAATGTTAATATGAACTTTTTCATAAGGTTATTTATTATTTGGAATTTTCTATGGACAAAGATAGCGAAAAACAAACTATTTTTTTGTATATTTACGTGTCAAAAAGAAGCAAAGGAAAGGATGAATGATCTCTTAATCAATAATAAGAATGAGTTTTTTGCTCTTTACAAAAAGGTATATGCCTTTTTGAGAACAGCTTGGGATCTGGAAAAGACAGACAAACTCAGAAACATAATCACTGATTCACTCATACAATCGTTTGAAGATGGGGATAATAGTACACAGGAATTGTTTATCTCATCTCTAAAAACTGTGGTGATTATTATTGAAGAAATTGGATTGAAACAACCGTCGGTGGCGGCTACTCTTCTTTTCAATCCTGTTTGCAACAATCATTATTCCATTGAGAATATTAAAAAAGACTTTGGAGACGAAGAGGCATTGATCCTTCATGGATTAATGAGGGTCTACAAGTTCAATGATAAGAAATCGGCCATAGAACAGGAGAACTACATGAAACTTATGCTCTCCACAGCCGAAGATGCGCGCGTTGTTTTTATAATGATTGCTCAACATCTGCAGAAATTGCGGAATGCCAAATTGATGGATAACTCAACGCGACTTTCGCTTTCGGTTGAATCTACTTATTTATATGCTCCTCTATCCCACCGACTGGGTTTGTACACAATTAAATCGGAGCTGGAAGATCTATCTTTGAAGTACACGGATCGCGATAATTATGATAATATAGCATCGAAACTGAATCAGACAAAGCGTTCACGTGATTCGTATATTAGTGAATTTATAACTCCGCTAAAAGAACGACTCGACAAAACGGGACTCAAATATGATATTAAAGGACGTACTAAATCTATTCACTCTATTAATAATAAGCTTAAGAAGCAAAAGGTGGAGTTCGAAGATATTTATGACCTGTTTGCTATTCGTATAATTCTCGACTCGCCTTTAGAATTGGAAAAAACACAGTGCTGGCAGGTTTATTCAATCGTTACAGATATGTATCAACCCAACCCTAAACGCTTGAAAGACTGGTTGTCTATTCCCAAAAGTAACGGATATGAATCGTTACACATTACCGTAATGGGACAACATTCCAAATGGGTGGAGGTTCAGATTCGCACACGAAGAATGGACGAGATTGCAGAACGTGGATTGGCAGCGCACTGGAAATATAAAGGAATTAAAGAGGAAACTTCGCTGGATAGCTGGGTAAGCAACTTGCGTGAATCACTTGAAAGTGACGATGTAAATATGCAGGAAGTGCTTGGTGATTTTAAACTTAATCTGTATAATGAGGAGATCTTTGTGTTTACTCCTAAAGGGGATTTGTTTAAACTACCTAAAGGGGCTACTGTTCTGGATTTCGCTTTTGCGATTCATTCAAAATTAGGATCGACTTGCGTTTCTGGAAAAGTCAACGGAAAGAATGTTCCCATTAAATACGAACTGAAGAGTGGCGACCAACTGGAGATAAACACTTCAGCACACCAATCTCCTAAACAGGATTGGCTTAACTTTGTGGTGACGTCAAAAGCAAAGACTAAAATTCGACAATTGCTGAAAGAGGAAGCGGGCAAACAGGTGGATATAGCCAAAGAAACTTTATCCCGGCGTATGAAAAACCGCAAAATTGAATTGGATGATGCAACACTTTCGCAATTCATTAAGAAGTTAAGATACAAGACGGTAACAGATTTCTTCATTGATATAGCTACGGGCAAATTGGATGTTAATTGGGTAATCGACCACTATCTTGAATTTGAGAATAAGGAAAAGGACTCTGAACATCGGGATTTTTCTATCGCTCCAAGTGCTGAGAACTTTGTTCTTCAACCTACTGAGACTGTTCAAAGTAATGATGAACTAATCATAGACCAAAACCTGACAGGCATTGATTATAAACTTGCCAAGTGTTGTAACCCAATTTTCGGGGACGAAATATTTGGTTTCGTATCTTCTCAGGGTATTAAAATTCACCGAATCAATTGTCCTAATGCCGAAAATATGTTTTCAAGATTCGGATATCGAATTCTTAAAGCAAGGTGGTCGGGTAAAACATCGGGTTCGTCTAGTTATACTATTGTGCTTCGCGTCATCGGAAATGATCAGATCAATATTGTATCAAACCTTATTTCAATCATTTCTAAAGAAGAAGGAGTACTATTACGAAATATCAACATAGATTCTAATGATGGTCTTTTCCAAGGCAATATATCGGTTATTCTTGCTAATACTTCTATGTTAGAAAAGCTTATCAAAAAACTACGTGCAGTTAAGGGTGTCAAATCTGTATCAAGATTAAATTGAGGATATTTAATCTCTCTTTCATTTTTTAATGAAATTATGTACCTTAGCGGAAAATACGTAATTATGATTTGTTTTCCGAATGCTAAGATAAATCTTGGTCTCAACATAGTTTCTAAACGACCTGACGGATATCATAATCTGGAGACGGTTTTCTACCCAATTAACTTGAAGGATGCATTGGAAATAACACCGTGTAAAATGGATGTACCTTATCGATTTCAACAACTTGGTATTCCAATTTTGGGTGATCCGGATACAAATTTGGTTATAAAAGCATACAACTTATTTGCTGAACATATAAATATTCCATCTATTGAAATTCGTCTATTAAAAACGATACCATTCGGCGCTGGTCTTGGTGGCGGGTCTTCGGATGCTGCATTTATGTTGAGTCTGCTTAACAAGACTTTTTCATTAGGTTTTTCTATTAAAGAGCTTTCTGCTATGGCTGCTAAAATCGGAGCGGATTGCCCCTTCTTTTCATATAATAAACCGGCATTTGCCACCGGCATTGGTGATAAACTTGAACTAATAGCACTTGATCTGTCTACATATTATTTTGTTTTAATAAAACCTGACTTTAGCGTTCCCACAAAGGATGCTTATTCAATGATCACACCTTGTAAACCTGATTTATCACTTAAAAAGATAGTTAAAAGACCTATAACAGAATGGAAAACTTTGATGAAGAACGACTTTGAAGTGCCTGTTTTCAAGAAGTATCCGGAAATCCAAAAGATCAAACAGCAATTATATGATTATGGGGCTTTATATGCTTCTATGTCGGGTTCGGGATCTTCAGTATATGCATTTTTTAAAGATCCTGTTATAGTCTCATTCCCAAATAATTATTTTGTTTGGACAAACTTGGAGTTGTAATAAATAATGTGCAAATTAAACATAACTAAATAGTAATTTAAGTACACAAGACATGAATATGAAATTGATTAGTATTTTCTTGGGATTTAGTTTTTTTATAACATCAGCTGTAGCTCAACAAAACGTGATGCCACAAAGCGTCTTCACAACAAATCCAATTCCAGTTAACAAACCAATTATAATTGATAGCGTTGGATTGAATGATAAAAAGTTTTCTAACCTGAACTTATTGGAGTCTTACATCGCTTTCCCTGAACATAATAAATTCACTCAATCAATTACACCGAACAATGGTTTTTTCCGTTTGAATAAACCTATAAAAGGCTTTTCAATTCAATTATTGTCTTTTTTTATATCTGCAGATCAATTCAACAATGCAAAGTTAAAAGTGACATCTCCTAATCTTCTGGAAGTTTATGTGGATGGCGAAAAAAAGGCGACTAAACCTGAAACGCAGGATAGTTTAAGTACTGCAAAGGGCGTTGATGCTGATTTATCTGGAAATATGCGTAATACTCGAGTAATCATTAAGATACTTTCTTCAGCAGATGAAAAAATCGCACCTGCTGTGAAGATTGAGTTGATGTCCGATAAAGGCACAAATATGGTTAATTATTCTTTTAACACTACCGATGAAAGAAGAATAACCATCGTTGATATACTTGATGGAAAGCGCGTTAACTCTTCATCTATATCTCCTGCTGGTAAGTTTGTATTACTAAGTTTTTCAGAAACATTACATGGAGGAGAAAGGAAGAATTTTACGGAAGTTTTTGACATTAAAAGTAGGCGAACAATATTTTCTGAATCGACTAATCGAGATCAATTGAACTGGATGCCTAATTCTGATTTGTTATATTATGTTGCAGACACCGAAGATGGTAGGACTCTTTTCACACTTGATCCGCTTAAAATGGAAACCAAAATTCTGGCTACCAAATTGCCAAAAGAGAATTTCTATTTTTCACCAGATGAGAAATCAATGTTTTACACTTCGAAAGAAAGTTTAAATGTTAAGAACCCGAATGGCTTGAAGCGTTTGTTATCTCCTGAAGACCGCCAGCCTAATTATAGGGATCGATGGTTTATTTACCAATACTTTTTTGATTCAGGTCTTGCTCAACAACTTACTTTTGGTCGAAATTCCACTTTGATAAATGATGTCTCAAACGATGGCGAATATTTGCTATTTACTACTTCAAATGAGGATTATTCAGAAAGACCTTTCAGAAAAACATCACTTTATATGTTGCATATACCAACAATGAAATTAGATACATTGTTCAAGGACGAAACATATGCATATTCTGGTCAATTTTCACCTGATGGTAATAAAGTGCTGATTTCAGGTGCTCCTGAAGCATTCAATGGTATTGGATTGAATATCAAAGAAGGTCAAATTGCCAATAGCTATGATATTCAATCATATATTATGGATATTAATACAAAGAAAATAGATCCTGTCACAAAAGATTTCGATCCATCAATCGATTCACAATCGTGGAGCGAATTTGATGCTGACATTTATTACCAGGTACAAGAGCGAGATAGAGAAAATGTATATCGCTACTCTCCTAATTCAATGAAATTCACAAAGCTTCCGCTTAAAGAAGATGTGATTCGTAATTTCTCTGTTTCTAAAAATTCATCATGGGCGACATACACGGGCGTAAGTGTTTCCAATTCAAATCGAACATATCTGTTAGATCTTAAGAATATGGAATCAATATTAATAGCAGATCCATACGCTGATCGCTTGAATACTTTTACTTTAGGTGAAGTTAAGGATTGGAGTTTTGTAAGTCAGTTTGGAGATACAATTGATGGAAGATATTATCTCCCACCCAATTTTGATTCTACTAAGAAATATCCGCTAATCGTATATTATTACGCTGGCACAAGTCCCACTCAAAGAATTTTCGAGAGTACTTATCCTTTGCATGTTTACGCTGCTCATGATTTCGTGGTCTATACTTTACAACCCAGTGGGACCACAGGATATGGTCAGGAATTTTCAGCCCGTCATGTTAATGCATGGGGAAAACAAACTGCTGAAGAAATTATTGATGGAACTAAAAAGTTTGTTGCAGAACACAGTTTTGTAGACAGCACTAAAATTGGAAATATTGGAGCATCTTACGGCGGTTTTATGACCCAATATTTGATTACTCAAACAGATTTGTTTACAGCCGCAATTTCTCATGCTGGAATTAGTAATATTGCAAGTTATTGGGGTGAAGGCTATTGGGGATATTCATACAGTGCAGGTGCAAGTGCAGGCAGTTATCCATGGAATAATCCCGATTTGTATATTAAACAAAGCCCTCTTTTCCAAGCTGACAAAATTAAAACCCCTCTTTTACTATTGCATGGAACAGCAGACACAAACGTACCAATTGGAGAAAGTATCCAGATGTACACTGCATTAAAACTCCTTGGAAAACCAGTTGAATTTATTCAGGTGGAAGGTGAAAACCACGCAATCTACGATTATAAAAAACGTATAGAATGGAACAATGCCATTTACGCATGGTTTACTAAATGGTTAAAAGATGAATCGGGTTGGTGGAATTCTATGTATTCCGATAAGTGATTGTATAAGAATTTATTAATTACGTATGACACAAATAACAAATAATATATTTAATGAGGTTTGCCGTATTGCATTACAAACCGGTAGTTTTCTGAAAGAAGAACAGTCAAAATTATCAATATCAAATGTTGAGTTAAAAGGGACACGAAACTTTGTGACTTATATTGACAAAGAAGCTGAAAAGCAAATAGTTAAAGGTCTAGCTCCATTAATTCCTGAAGCTGGTTTTCTGACTGAAGAAGATACAATTGAAAATGAGAGTAAAGAGTTCACATGGATCATTGATCCATTGGATGGTACTACAAATTATATACATGGAGACAATCCTTACGGTGTAAGTATTGCTTTAATGAAAGAAAACAAGATTGTACTAGGAGTGGTTTTTGATCCATTAGCAAAAGAACTATTTTCAGCTTTTGAAGGTAAAGATGGTGAAGCTAAACTAAACGGACAAATCATTTCAGTTAGCGTACATAAAAGTTTACAAAATGCATATTTATCATTTGGAATACCTTATCAGATTAATGCCAAAGCAGAAGAAGTTTTTCATAATGCTTACAAACTCTTTCGTTCAAGTAGTTTTCGGATCAAAGGTTCTGCATCGCTAGAGATATGTTATGTAGCATGCGGGAGGTTCGACGGATATTTTCACTCAGGACTTTCTCCATGGGATGTTGCTGCAGCAAGCTATATTGTACAGCGTGCGAGAGGTATTTGTACTGATTATAGTGGTCAAGATAACTATATTTTCGGAAAAGAAATGGTCGCCTCCAACCCATTTATTTATTCAGAAATCATGCAACAAATAATCAAATAAATGGATCAACATACAGTTCTTATAGCATTTTTATTGACCTTGTTTGCGGGTCTTTCAACCGGTATCGGTGGATTATTAGCTTTATTGACAAAACACACCAATACAAATTTTCTAAGTCTTTCACTTGGACTATCAGCCGGAGTTATGCTTTATGTGTCATTTATAGAAATGATGCCGATTTCATTGCATTCTTTATCAGCTGGCTATGGAGTAAAACAAGGAACTTTATTTATGATTCTTTCTTTTTTTGGAGGAATGTTGCTTATTACATTGATCGATTTTCTTGTTCCAAAATCAACAAATCCACATGAAATTCATAGTGTGGAAGAAATGAATCAAACTACAACCATAAATAAAAGACTTCATCACACTGGACTCATCACCGCATTATCAATTGCAATTCATAATTTTCCAGAAGGTATTGCTACATTTATGTCATCATTAGGTTCAATGGATGTAGCAATTCCAATTGCTGCAGCCATTGCGATTCACAATATTCCTGAAGGTATTGCCGTTGCAGTACCCATTTATCATGCCACAAACAGTAGGCGAAAAGCATTCTGGCTTTCATTATTATCGGGATTGGCAGAACCGACTGGTGCTCTTGTTGCCTATTTTTTCCTAATGTCTTTTTGGACGCCAATTACGCAAGGCATTATAATGGCTGCTGTTTCAGGAATCATGGTGTTTATATCATTAGATGAATTGTTACCAAGTGCAGAAAAGTATGGTAAACATCACTTATCCATTATAGGAGTAGTTTCAGGAATGGCTATTATGGCTTTTAGCCTCTATCTTTTCGTTTGAATTATTTATTAAATAAAAATAAATAACTAACTTTACGAAGTATTATAATTACCTAAATAATTATCCAACAATATGACAACAGATCTCAAACAAATAGGAGAACGCATTAAAGGGTTGCGTGATGCACTTGATTTATCTCCTGAAGAAATGGCTCAAAAGCTGGAGGTAGAAGTTGAGAACTATCTACTTTATGAAGGTGGGGAAATGGATGTATCTGTATCTTTTTTGCAACGTATAGAAAGAGAATTTAATATAGATATTTCAACACTCATGTTTGGAACAGAACCTCGAATGAGTTCCTACTTTATAACTAGAAAAGATAAAGGAGTATCCGTAGAAAGAGTTTCAGCATATAAATATCAATCACTTACTGCCGGTTTCAGTAATAACGTGGCCGAAATTTTCATTGTTACAGTTGAACCAAAACCGATGGAAGATGATTTTTATCGAAATATCCATTCAGGCCAAGAATTCAACTTTGTACTTGAAGGAAGTTTAATGTTGAATATAAATGGTAAAAACATTGTCCTTAATCAAGGAGATAGTATTTATTTCGATTCTTCCCTACCTCATGGTATGAAATCATTACACAACAAACCAGTTAAGTTTCTTGCTGTAATTCTCTACCCTTAAAGAGTTAAAAACGTACTTATATATATTTTAAAAAGATAGTCAAAGGTTTATTATGCTAGAAAAATTTGTCAAACAAACCGAGTTCACATCTCAACAAGATTTTATTGAAAATTACAAAATTGAAGTTCCAGAAAACTTCAATTTTGCATATGATATAGTTGATGAATGGGCTAAAACAAATCCCGAGAAAAGAGCACTTATCTGGACAAACGACAAAGGGGACGAAAAAGAGTTAAACTTTGCTGAGATAAAAGAATTATCCGATAAAACTGCTTCCTTTTTTCAATCTCTAGGAATAGGAAAAGGTGATATGGTTATGCTTATATTAAAGCGTAACATAGAATTTTGGTATTCAGTTATAGCCTTACATAAAATTGGAGCTATTGCTATTCCTGCGACACATTTACTTACAGATAAAGATATTGTATACAGAGCAAATGCTGCAAGTATAAAAGCTATTGTTACCACCAATGACGAGAATCTCATTGAGCATGTAGACAAAGCTATGGATAGATGTCCTTCTATAGAATTACGTATTTTAACCAGCAATCCTGTTCCAACAGGATGGATAAGTTTTTGGGACGGTGTTAATAATGCAGTACCATTTGTAAAACCGGAGCATGTAAATACAAATGAGGATATAATGATTCTCTATTTCACTTCCGGAACAACTGGGCAACCAAAAATGGTTATTCACGATTTTAAATATCCACTTGGACATATAACTACAGCAAAATATTGGCATAATTTACATGAAGACAGCATTCATTTGACAGTAGCAGATACCGGTTGGGCAAAAGCCGTTTGGGGAAAGCTTTATGGTCAATGGATTGTTGGTGCTACTGTTTTTGTTTACGATTTTGAAGGTCGATTTATCCCAGAAAATATGCTCGAAATGTTGTCCAAGCATAGAGTCACCTCATTTTGTGCACCTCCTACTATTTATCGATTTCTGATACGTGAAGATCTAAGCAAGTACAATCTTTCTGCTTTAGAATATTGTACAACAGCAGGTGAAGCACTTAACCCAACAGTTTTTGAATCATTTTATGAACAGACTGGCATAAAAATGAAAGAAGCTTTCGGACAAACTGAGACTTCACCTACTATTATAACTTTTCCATGGATTGAGCCAAAACCCGGTTCAATGGGTGTTCCAAACCCTCTTTATAAAATGGATTTACTTGTGCACGATGGACGATCAGCTGAAGATGGTGAACAAGGAGAAATTGTGTTCTACACAAATGAAGGACGACCCCTGAGTCTGTTTATGGGATATTATCGTGATGAAGAATTAACCGAATCCGTTTATTCAAATAATGTTTATCATACAGGCGATTTAGCATGGCGTGATGAAGACGGATATTATTGGTTTGTAGGACGCACCGATGATGTTATCAAAAGTTCAGGCTACCGAATCGGACCATTCGAAGTCGAAAGTGCAGTAATGACTCATCCTGCTGTTATTGAATGTGCTGTTACAGGAGTTCCCGATGAAATCAGAGGACAAGTGATAAAAGCAACTATTGTGTTAAGTGCAGATTATAAAGATAAAGCTGGAGATGCACTTGCAAAAGAGATTCAGAATCACGTAAAAAATGTTACAGCACCATATAAATACCCTCGTGTTATAGAGTTTGTAAATGAACTTCCAAAGACTATAAGCGGTAAAATTAGACGTATAGAAATACGTGAAGGAAACAATGAGAATGATCATACAATGGGATAATCTCAATTTATATATATTATAATTATCTTTACGAACGCAATAATTAATTGAAAATTTATATGAAAAAAGCGTATGTTTTCCCCGGTCAAGGTGCTCAATTTGTGGGTATGGGAAAAGATTTATATGAAACCTCTCCAATAGCAAAAGAGCTTTTTGAAAAAGCCAATGATATTTTAGGTTTTCGCATTACTGATCTCATGTTTAACGGGACTGACGAAGACCTTCGTCAGACAAAAGTAACTCAACCCGCAATTTTTTTACATTCTGTTATTTTAGCTAAAACATTAGGAGAAGACTTTAAGCCAGATATGACTGCAGGTCATTCATTGGGAGAGTTTTCAGCTTTGGTTGTTGCTGGTGCTTTAACATTTGAAGACGGATTAAAACTTGTCTACAAACGTGCTATTGCCATGCAAAAAGCCTGTGAAATGAATCCTTCCACAATGGCTGCAATCCTTGCTTTACCAGATGAAAGAGTAGAAGAAATTTGTGCATCTATTGATGATGTAGTTGTACCTGCAAATTATAATTGTCCAGGACAAGTCGTTATTTCAGGAACAATATCCGGTATTGATAAAGCCTGTGAACTTATGAAAGAAGCAGGTGCTAAACGTGCATTACCACTGAAAGTTGGAGGTGCGTTTCATTCACCATTAATGGAACCTGCCAAAATTGATCTTAGTGAAGCTATTCAATCTACCACTTTCTCAAAGCCGATATGTCCTGTTTATCAGAATGTTTCAACACTTGGAGAAACCGATCCTGAAACAATCAAGAATAACTTGAATGCGCAATTAACATCTCCAGTTAAATGGACTCAATCTGTTCAGCAAATGATTATAGATGGAGCCACTGAGTTTGTAGAATTAGGACCAGGAAAAGTTTTGCAAGGATTAATAAATAAGATTGATAAAGAAGTTTCTGTTTCGGGAAAACAATAATAAGTTTTTTCGTTTTAAAATATTAAATCAGAATAGATAGATCTATTCTGATTTTTTTATTTACTCAAAACATTATTTTATACTTTAAATTGATTAATCTGTATTTAATTAAGGATTATTAGAATATTTTTCTTGTTGAAACAAAAAGTTGCAACTACATTTGTTATTAGAAAATACTATTAAATTAAAAAGGATGAAAAAACTCATTTTATTCATAGGGTTGTCACTTATTTTTTCAAATATTGCACATGCACAATGGTTTGAGCCAAAAGCTCCGGACTATGAAAGCATTAAACAAAATATATCCAATCAAAATTCCAATTTTTACTATCCAGCACTTTTAGATCGCTATAACATCGGTGACGAAACCCTGACAATAGAAGAAAAAAGACACCTCTATTATGGAAATGTATTCCAGTCTTCATATGCACCATCAGACACATCCTCTTATAATAGTGAATTAATGGCTGCACTATCCAAGCAATCTTTGACAGAAAATGATTATGTCAATATTCTAAAATATTCCAAAGCCTTGCTTGCTGAAGACCCGTTTAATCTTCGGGCTTTAAATGCAGAATTACTTGTTTACGCTCAAAAAGATGATGTTGATGCCTATAAAAAGAATGTACAAAAAAGGAAAACAATTCTAGATGCAGTTGTAAGTAGTGGCGATGGCATTTCTAAAGAGACTGCTTTTCATGTGATAAAAATATCACACGAATTCGATTTACTTCCTTTGATGGGTTATAAATTCGGAGGGAAAGATGAAATTGATAAGACCCAAATGATTAGTACACTTTCATTATCAGACAATAAATACGGAATGGAAGAAATTTATTTCAATATTACACCAGTTTTCGGATATATAAGTTCACGAGGTGGCGGCAAAATGTAACATTTTTTATTTTTAAACGATAGAGATAAGGTTGAAACAAATTGTTTCAACCTTTCTTTTTCAGAATTCAAAATACTCTTTTTTAATTCATAGCAACAAAGGATATCTTTGTTTCTATCTTGATCTTTTGATGCTAAATATTAAAATAAACAATATAACTGCATTTAATACACTTCAAACCCTGGATTATTAATCAAAAATAGCTATTTTTGTAATCAAAATTGAAACAAACTTGAAGCATTTTTCGGCACAACTTATAGAACTATTTCTGTTATTTACTATATTTTTTGTAGCATTATCTGTAAAGATTATGAAGCCACATGAAAATATAAAGTACACAACAAAAACCGAACTATCAGAACATAAAGAGATAAATACTGATTTATTTGTAGAAGGGAATTTTTATCGATCAACATTTGCAACTGCGCCAATATATCCATCAAGAAAATTATCTGATGGAAATGAACTTCAGTTGATGCACGCAAATGCAAACGGATTGAAAGAACCTTATAAAAGTAATAGATCTTTTGAGATGGATTCCGCCATGTTGGCAGAGCAAGGATTGTTGATTAAGATTATTGATAATCCCCTTTACCGCATAAAAGAACTAACTCATTCCTACCCTTACGTTACTCCATCAATGGCTCAATTATTGAATACTATCGGCTATCGGTTTCAAAAGAAAATGGAGAAATATGGTCCACGATATAGCAATTATTCAGTTATGGTGACATCAGCATTACGAACAATGCAAACACAAAACACACTTAATCGTTACAATTCCAATGCAGCAGATTTGTCTGCTCATATTTATGGAACAACCGTTGACATTTCTTATCGTGATTTTTATAATTCAACCAGCGATGTGGTGATTCGCGATGCCCATGCAATTCAGGCACTTACAGAAGTTATGCAAGACTTGCGTCAAGAATGCCAACTTGTTGTAAAAAAGGAACATCGGCAAGCCTGCTTTCACTTTACCGTAGTAGATGTTGATCTTCAAAGAATTGCAGAAATCAAAAATGATGGTAGCATATTGAGATACAACTATCCTGAAACTTTTAGTTTTAAAAACAATGCGTTTATCCTGAGATCTTAAGTTCAATAGTATCTTCGTAGATAAAATAAACTACGACCATTTCAAAACCATTTCTTTTTTTTGAAATACCAAAACATCAAAATAGCAAGAACAATCATAACTCCCCACATGATAAAATAACCATATTTCCAGTGTAGTTCGGGAAAGTTATCAAAATTTGTACCATATACACCAACAATGAATGTGAGAGGAATGAATATTCCTGAAAACACCGTGAGTATAGCCATAATATCGTTCAATTTAGTACTCATTGATGAATGATAAATATCAAGTTCATCATATAAAACTTCACGATAGTAATCCAACATTTCTGTTGCTTGAATTATATTGTCTTGCAGCTCTTTAAAGTGAGTTTTGTTTTCATCTTGTATCAAATCCGAATCAAGTTTAACAAGACTCATTATCATTTCTTTTGTTGGTCTAATACTGCGTCTCAATTTATTGAGTTCATGTTTGAGAAGATTGATTATCTTTAGACTTTCTTTATTAGGAGTTAAAGAAAGTCGATCTTCAAGTGTTTCAACCTTTTCTCCGTAAACACTAAGGATATAAATATAATTATCAATAACGATATCTAAAAGTGCAAATGCTAAATAATCAGTTCCGGAAATTCTTATCTTATTTTTATGTTTTCGAATACGTTCTCTAACAGGATTAAATACATCTCCAGGTTCTTCTTGAAATGAAATTATGATATGTTTCATTACTATAAGACTCAAATTATCGACAGATACTCTTCCCGTTTTTTCATCATGTTCTAACATTTTAATTGAAGTAAAAATACCATCGTCAAACTCTTCTACTTGTGCACGTGTGGATGGATCCATTATATCTGAAAGTATATTTGACGGAATGTTAAATATTGAAGAGATTTCTCTCATCAATATTTCATTGTGCAACCCGTCTATATTAAGCCAAATCAATGAATCTGATTTCAATAATTTCTGAATTTCTTCTGTAGTATGAATATCTCTTTCAATTACATTTTCCGCTTTCATTTCAAAAACAGTCATTAATACTTTATCAGACTTCTTTTGACCACGAAATTTCATTTCAAAAGGTGAAAGACCAATATCTTCTTTCTTCTTTACATAGGTAACTGACATAACTATTTTTTTGCAAATATAACTAATTGTTCTTATGATCAGTTTATTATTAATGATTGTTACAAATATCAAATATAAGGATTGATAACAAACAAAGCCGTTTCTGAAAACAGAAACGGCTTTTGAATTATCTTAAGGAACTTTGATTTTAGTCAATCAAAATATTCATAATATCGCAAGCTGATTTAGTAACCGATGTTCCCGGTCCAAATATTGCTGCAACACCTACTTTATATAGGAAGTCATAATCCTGAGCAGGAATAACGCCTCCTGCTATAACGATGATATCAGGGCGATCCAGTTTTTTCAATTCTTCTATTACCTGAGGAATCAATGTCTTGTGTCCGGCAGCCAAAGATGAAACACCTAAAACATGTACATCATTTTCAACAGCCTGACGAGCAGCTTCTGCCGGAGTTTGGAACAAAGGTCCCATATCCACATCGAAACCGCAATCAGCATAACCCGTTGCCACAACTTTTGCTCCACGATCGTGTCCATCTTGTCCCATTTTTGCGACCATGATTCTTGGACGACGACCTTCTTTTTTAGCAAATTTATCTGTTAATGCACGTGCTTCATCAAGCATTGCATCGGTTTTTGATTCTGAAGAGTACACACCTGAAATTGTTCTGATTATTGCATTATAACGACCTACAACTTTTTCACAAGCATCAGAGATCTCGCCCAATGTAGCGCGAACCCGAGCTGCTTCTACAGAGAGTTCAAGAAGATTACCTTCTTTTGTTTCCACACATTTTGTAATTCCATCCAGCGCTTTTTTCACTGCTACTTCATCTCGATCATCTCTCAAACCTTTAAGTCTCTCAACCTGTTGCTTACGCACTTCAGTATTATCAACTTCGAGGATATCAATAGGATCTTCTTGCTCTAAACGATATTCATTCACACCGATAATCTTCTGTAATCCTGAGTCGATACGAGCCTGTGTTCTGGCTGCTGCTTCTTCAATACGCATTTTTGGAACGCCTGTTTCAATAGCTTTAGCCATACCACCCAATTTCTCGATTTCTTGGATCAAATCCCATGCTTTATGAACCAATTCATTGGTGAGCGATTCAACATAATAAGAACCAGCCCAAGGATCAACATGTTTTGTAACATAGGTTTCTTCCTGAACATAGATCTGTGTGTTACGGGCAATACGAGCAGAAAAATCTGTTGGCAATGCAATGGCTTCGTCAAGAGCATTGGTATGCAATGATTGTGTGTGTCCCAATGCAGCGGCCATAGCTTCAATGACTGTACGCCCAACATTGTTATATGGATCTTGTTCGGTCAACGACCAACCAGAAGTCTGACAGTGGGTGCGCAATGCCATAGATTTAGGATTTTTAGCTCCTAAACTCTTTACGATTTTTGCCCACAACAAACGACCGGCACGCAGTTTTGCAATCTCCATAAAGTGATTCATTCCAATACCCCAGAAGAATGACAAACGAGGTGCAAATTTATCAATATCGATACCTGCATTCATACCGGCACGCAAATATTCAATACCATCTGCCAATGTATAAGCCAATTCAATATCGGCTGTAGCTCCCGCTTCCTGCATGTGATAACCTGAAATAGAGATTGAATTAAACTTAGGCATTTTCTGCGAAGTATATTCAAAAATATCAGCAATAATCTTCATCGAGAATTCTGGTGGATAAATATAAGTGTTACGAACCATGAATTCTTTCAAAATATCATTCTGAATTGTTCCCTGCATTTCTTCTAGTTTAGCACCTTGTTCTTGTGCAGCAACAATATAGAAAGCAAGAATTGGAAGTACTGCACCGTTCATAGTCATGGATACCGACATTTTGTTCAAAGGAATTCCGTCGAACAACACTTTCATATCTTCTACAGAACAGATAGATACTCCTGCTTTACCTACATCACCAAATACACGCTCATTATCAGCATCATATCCACGATGTGTAGGAAGGTCAAATGCAACAGACAACCCTTTTTGTCCAGATGCTAAATTACGACGATAGAACGCATTCGATTCTTCAGCAGTAGAAAATCCTGCATACTGACGAATTGTCCAGGGACGCATCACATACATAGCTGAATATGGTCCCCTCATGAAAGGAGGAATACCAGCAGCATAATTCAGATGCTCCATACCTTCAAGGTCACCCTTTGTATAAACAGGCTTCACAGGAATCTGTTCCGGAGTAAACCAATCGGCCTTAATCTCATTTTTTTCAGCCCACTCTTCTACATTAGAAGTAATGTCAAAGTCGACCGATTGAATGTTGATGTCTTTAAAATTTGGTTTCATTATTTTGGTATATTAATTGTTTTTTATTCTTTATTATTTGGATTCTGATTCTTTTTCGAAACGTTACATTATCGGAAATAAAATAAATACTGCCACATCCCATACTGCATGTGAAACCACTAGAGGAACAAGATTCTTATTATATCTGTACATTAATCCCCAGAATATTCCGCAAATCAATGCCGCCATAATCAGTATGAAATTGAATGACCAGATATGAACAAGTGCATAGATTAAAGTGGTGAATAAAAATGCTTTCCACTCTCCATGTTTCTTAATAAACGAATGTTGCACATAACCGCGCCAGAATATTTCTTCGGCTGGACCAATTATAAATAATAATCCTAGTCCAATCCATATTTTATCCTGACCATCCTTCATCGCATAGATGCTGTCGACTTGCGTGCGAGCAAAATCTAACAACCAAGTAGCAACAAATTCTCCTATGTAAAATACCACCCATAAAAAAGCTGCACCTAATATTCCTAAACTAATTGATTTCCAGTTGAAATCAAACTGTTTCAGAATTTCTTTTCGTTGCAATAAACTAATTGTAATCAATATCAATGCCGAAATCGTCATAGCAATCCAAAAGTTGAAATAACCTTTTGTCCATGGCGAAAACATGAAAAACCACAATATAGCAGCAACTAATATGTTCAGCGTCAACTTTTTCATAATAATCCTGCGATAAAATTAGATATTGCAAGTAACAAACTGAAAATCATCACCAACTGAGCCGATTTGCCATCAAGGTCTTTAATCAATTCAGGTTTTTCGATACTTGCTAAACGAACCTCTTTTATATTATTTATCAATAATGGAAATGAGAGCCAAACCAACAAACTGAGCGGATGCAATATTCCGAGTATAACAGTCAATGTAATTATCAGATAAGCACCAACGCCAAGGATAATATATTGATTTATAGAGCCTTTTATACCCAACAACATAGCCTGGGTTTTAATATTGGCTTTTCCATCGTCTCTAATATCCCGCGTGTTATTAGCATGAAGAATATTCACGATCAGAAATCCAAGTGAAGACCCAATCAATAAAATTTTCCAACTTAACATGTTCGTCATAACCAAATAGGTTCCCAACGCGATGCAAAGTCCATAAATAATAAAGATTGTGAGATCACCTAAAGCACGATATTTCATTTTATAGTAGAAATAAGTGCCTAACACACCAACTGCTCCAATCCACAATAAATGCAAGGATGTTTTTAATACCAGTAATAAACCGATTAAACTGCCAATAGCAAGTAGTACCAAACCATAATTCAATATAGTTTTTGGTTTGAAAACACCGTCGACTAACATTCGACTTGAACCAAAGGACTCTTTTCGGTCTACTGTGTATAAATAGTCATAATAATCGCTGATTAGATTGCCTGATGCTTGAAAAATAGCAGCACCAAAAAATGCTAAAACACCATATAACCAATTAACATCCAGTGGAGTATTACTATTTACATAAAATGCATAAGAAATAGCAACTAATGCAGGCATGGTTGATGCAGGAAAAGACCATGGGCGAATGGCTATTAACCAATCTTTTCGGGATGGACTCATTTGTCTAGTTTTTAATCATATGAATCAGAAATACAAACTGTTTATTTCAAAAGCTTTTCGTTGAATCCTTTTAAAGTATCCAAAACATTGCTTCTTACATTAATGAAATGCTCAATACCATTAGCTTTCAAATCATCCATACAAGCTGGAGCACCGGCAACAACAAAAATTTCTTTTCCATTCTTAACCAGTTCATAAGCTTTAGGAGCTAATTCTGCGTATTCATCATCGCTTGAGCAAAGAACAATTACGTCTGCATTCTTTTCTCGGGCAGCTTTTACACCATCTTCAACAGACTCAAAACCGATATTGTCGATAATTTCATAACCGGCAACGGCAAAGAAGTTGGACGAGAATTGAGCACGTGCCAAACGCATTGCTAGATTCCCAATTGTAAGCATAAACACTTTAGGAGCATTTACATTAGCTTCGGTAGCCAAACGTAGTTCGTTGAATGATTCAGCTAAACGATAGGTATTCAACTTTTTGAATGGTGCATTTTCACCACAACCACAGTTTGATTCTGTCTTTTCACTAATCTTTTCAGACATTGTTTCAGTGAAATTAGGATATTGATTTGTTCCAACCAAAACCTCTTTTCTTGATGATAAAGCTTTTACGCGAGCTTCTGATGATGCTTCAATGGCATCCTGAACAGAACCGGCTTTCAGTGCTTCATAGAAACCAATTTCTTCTGTTTCAAGAAATAGTTTCCAAGCTTGCTCTGCTAAAGAAAGGGTTAGATTTTCAATATAATATGAGCCGGCAGCCGGGTCTGTAATCTTATTAAAATGTGATTCTTCTTTCAGAATTAATTGTTGATTAACAGCAATACGTTCTGCAAACTCTGAAGGAGTTTCAAAAGATTCATCAAAAGGACGAACTGTTAAAGAATCAACAACGCCTAAAGTAGCTGACATACTTTCTGTTTGTGAACGCAACAAGTTAACATATGGATCGAAAACCGATTGGTTAAATCGAGAAGTAGTTGCATGAATATTCATTTTAGCTGCACAACGACAGGTGCCGTCTTCTGCCTTATTATCGCATTCGTTTTTGCATGGTGGTTTATAAGCGTTAACTATTTCAGCCCATAACCATCTGGCAGCACGGAACTTAGCAATTTCCATGAAATAGTTTGATCCAACACCAAATTCAAACTTGATTTTCTTGGCTGCCATAGCGGGATCTATACCTTTTTCAATCAGTGTACCCAGTACCTGATTTCCATAAGAAAGACTATAACCCAATTCTTGATAGCTATATGCACCAGCATCGCTAATCATGTTCCCTGTAACAGAAATAACTCTGTATCTTGGTAGTGGCGCTGAAATATTCACAATTTCAACAACCTGATCTTCCCAGCTGGTAGCATCTTTTCCTTTTTTCAGAATTTTTCTGAATGGATCAAATTCAATGGAACCAAAACATTTCATCACATCCAAATTCTGATTGCGTACATAGTCGACAACCAGTTTCGCCATTTCAATGGTTTTTGAAATGCATGTCTTGAAATTCAATTCCACTTTTTCAGGTGAAATACCATCTAAAAGCGTAGCAATGTTTTCGGCCGACAGATTGTTTTTTGGCAATTTAAATCCGAAAGATGTTACACCTTTTTCCAATAATGACAGCGCTTTTTTGTTTGCATCGGCATAATCTTGAACATCAATTTCCTGACGAACAAACCAGGTGTTGTCCTTTTTAGTACCACGTACATAAGGAAATTTTCCGGGCAGATTTTCTGTCCAAGCATATCCCTCTATGTTTTCGGCACGATAGAAAGGATTTACATTAAAACCTTCATTAGTTTTCCAAACCAGTTTTTTCTGAAAATCTGCACCTTTCAGATCTTCAATAACTTTTCCCATCCACTGATCTGTGGTAACCGGCGGAAAATCGGTAAAGAGTTTTTCTTTTTGATTACTCATAATTAAATGTTATTTATTATTTTGGTTTATAAGTTTCATTAATTAAATATCATAAAACTGCCTAAACAAGCAGTTTCTTTAATCTACAAAAATACGATAAATAGTTCAGTTTGTAAAGCTTTTAGACTGTATAATCCTTCAATTCCGTAAGCAATCCGGCTATACGTTCTGCCACTTTTTCTGCATAAACTTTACCCTTTTCGGCAGTCGACTTTTTTGGATTTCCAATACCTGTATCTGTAGTCACCTCATCCCAATTGCGAGGCATCCATCCCGTTTTATTCTGTAAAGCATTCATTCTTAATGGATTGACTTTTCCACTCCCTGCCTCGTTCATATCTACTAGTTCAGGATGATAATGCAACATTACCGAGGTTTCTTGTTCTCCTGCATGGTCATCGGGTTTTTCCTCGAAATAACCTTCTGTTGGAATAAAACCAAACCAATCTATAGCTACTATATAAAAATCAGGATAAGTAACGGCTAGATCGCGAATTAGCGGTTTAAACGAGTTGCCACCGTGACCGTTTACAATCACCAGTTTTCTGAAACCTTGACCGTGCAACGACGATACGATATCTGTTAAAATGGCTTTCTGGGTTTCAATTCGGGTATGAATACAAAACGGTTTGTTCCATTGTCCGGGATTTTGTGCACCAAAATAAACCGGAGGCATCACCATACTTTTTGTGTTACTTTTTTCATAAGCAATCTTTGCACTATAAATTGCTATTTCGTAGGATAAGATACAATCAGTAATATAAGGCAGATGCAAGTTATGTGGTTCAATAGCACCCCACGGCAAAACCACTACATCATAATCATGATTTTTTACTTCACCCCATGGTATGTGGGATAAATCCATAAAGTTTCTTTTCTGATTATCCATAATTAGTACTTAATTTAAAATAGTTCAATTATGGATACAAATTTAATAAAAATATCACATGGTTGGGTTAATAAATTGACGATGATTGGTACAAGTTAATCGTAATCATTATTGACATCTCGTCTGCCTCTTCCTCTGCCACGGTCGTTCATATTTTCACTATTTACTCCTTTACCGGTAAAATATGTAAATCGGTAAACAAAATGTAAGATGAAATAACTGTTAAGCGTGTTTGTGGTTATGTCTCTGATAAAATTGGAAGTAATGTTCCTACGAATATTGCTGCGTTGTTGAAGGATGTCATAAATCTTAAAACGAAGTACACCATTTTTCTTCTTGAAAATTAATTTTTCAATGGATGCATTCCAAAGCATTTCGTTTTGTTTGAACCCGTCAGAATATCCCGAATTAGTGGAATATCTTAAATCACTTTGAATACTAAAATCTAATGGCAGATAGGCCATAACATCTGCAGATGAACCATAATTAAAATACTCCCTATCTTGTTGTCCTTCTAAACTGTTCTTAACTTTATTGTATGAAATGTTACCCCTTAATGAAAAACGCATCTTTGTAGAGTTGTAATTGAAACCAAGATTTTCGGACAAGTTGGTCTGTTTATTCAGATTTTCTTCGTTGTTTGAATAACCAATGTTTTCGCGGTAACTTACATACGAATTGGAATTTATGGTGAATTTCTTGTTCCTTAATGGTTGGGTTGTGTTAAAACGAACATCTCCATTCCAATTGCCATTAACATTTTTGAAGGTGTTTTCTTTTCGCCCGGTTTCCTGATCTGTAAAACGTGAAGAGATAATGTCATTTGAGATATAGTTGAAGGACGTACTGATCATATAAAAACGCTTGTTCTCTGGCTGAGAATATTGAAAACGAGCATCGGCAAAATGAGTGAAGGCGGGCTTCAAATCGGGATTTCCATATGATATGTTAAGTGGATTGGAAATATCTATCACCGGCGAAATTTGATTCATTGATGGCTGATTGGTACTCCCTCGATAATTAAAACGGAAATTAATTTGACGCGACCAAATATAATTGAACTGGGCGTTCGGTGAATAATTGATTACATTTTGGGTTAAATCACTTATCAATGAATCGCCTATATAGGTTTTTCTAACAGAATTGTTGGGATAGGCATTGAACCCAATTGAGTAATTATACTTCTCTTTTCTGGTACGGAAATTGATTGCATAATCTTGATTATCAACATCGTTCTCGTTGGTCTTACTGTATCGCTTGTCTAAAACGGTATAATCTCCGTTCTCATCTTTAGTGCGGGTATCCTTGTCTGAATTCGATACATTGCTTCGGTAATTATATGAAAACTGAAGAAATGTCTCTTCACCTAATGGCTCAACATATGATAAATTGATATTCCAATTCCTACCATTATTCGTGTTTTTGATTCGTTGATCAATGATGTCATCTGTCTTTTTACCCAAATAATAGGTATTTGAGAGATTCATTGCATTATTATCGGATTCATTCTTTCTAATATTGAAGTCCAGACCAATATTTCGTCCTTTTTTAGCAAATCGTCTGTTGATATTTAAAGTGGTACCAAAATCTCTTCCATTTCCTGAAGAGGAATAATCAGAGTCGCCAAAATTGATGGTGTCACCGGATTCTCGGGTTGTCATGAAACTTCCACTTGAATTATAGGAGTTGCTATTGAATGAGGCACTTGGACGGAATACTATATTTGTCAACGAATCGGGCTTCCATTCAAACCGGATATCGAAATTGAAATTCTGCCCTGAATTAAATGATTGATCGGCTTCATCTTCAAATGTATTCCCTTTTTTTAACAGGTTTTGGGTGTATGTTTTAGAAGTTACTTCTCGATCGTTGCTGTCATATCTTAAATTACCTCCTATTTCAAGCTTCTTAGAGAATAACTTATTGAAGTTTAAACCGGCATTACCGGATGTTCCAACACCACTGTTACCTCCACCGCCGCCACCGCGACCACCTCTTCCGCCTCCGCCACCTGACATATCGGAGAAGCCCATATTATTTGTGTTGTTAAATCCGCCCACCCCGGTCATCTGGTCTTCATTGCGAATATAGTTCGCCATCAAATTGGTTTCAGACCTGTCTTT
>Ga0172377_10000870_pt1 | contig 29588 bp, 27 predicted proteins | sample Pumphouse3metaG_FD_119749 | JGI IMG/M metagenome (GOLD analysis project Ga0172377, IMG submission 119749) | Leachate microbial communities from a municipal landfill in Southern Ontario, Canada - Pumphouse #3 metaG | ecosystem: Engineered > Solid waste > Landfill > Unclassified | place: Canada... | reverse complement strand
CTGTTTGCTCCCGAGGCCCTTTTGCTTTTCTTCCTCCGCATTAAGCATATCCTCGCTCACGCTCTCTTCATTGCCTGAGATACGGCACGGCGAAGGATGCTCCGTGGAACCGCAGACAGGGCAGGGCTTTCCCGCCACCAGTCCCTGCGCAAGTATCCCTGCCTGTCCGTCAAGAAAGCGGCTTCTCATAGCAGAATATTTAATGCTCTCAGCTTCGTACTCATCTCTTGCATCTTTATAGCCGGACGATGCTATTATCGCAGCTCTCTCCTGCTTTTCGGCATCATTTCCCAGCTCTGAAAGAACACCGGCCTCCTCAAGAAGTCTCGATATTTCCTTAATTCTGACATTCCATATAGAGAGTTCCTCATCAGCACCGGAAAGTATCGCGCTTCTTGCTCTCCACTCTTTCTCTTTTTCGTCAAAACGTTCCTGCCCGCTCTTAGCCTTTTCAAGCGCCCTTTCATCGGCGCTCTTCTTCTTCTCTGCATTCTCGAGCGCCTTTTTGGCCAGACCAAGCCTTGAGAATGTCTCCTCAGCTTTCCTTACACGCTCTTCAACCTTGCTGAAATTGCTGCGTTCCGCATCACAGACCTTCGACGCATCAATCTCGGCATGTTCTTTTTCATCGGCGGCATCAGTAATTTCCGGAAGTTTTGTCATCTGCTCTGACAGCGATTTCTTTTCCAGATCGAGCGATTTCATGGCCGCTTCATAAAGGGCGTACACCGATCGTATTTCATACGATACGGTTATCCGTTTTTCAAGTATTCTCTTTTTATCTGTCTCCTGCTCTATTGCGGCAAGTGCAGCGAGTTCAGTCTCAGCCTGCCCGAGCTGAAGATAACTACCTGTAAGATCCTTTGCCGTCGACTCGACGCCTTTCTTTGTATCGCGCTCAGCCTTGAGTTTATCGCGCAAAACTGCAGCCTTACTGCATTTGTCATCTTCAAATGCTGTCAGATCTTTCAGTTCCGATATGAAATCAGGAATGCCCGAGAGTATCCCTTTACCTATCATATCTTTCAGTTCCTGCAGTTTCGATCCGTGCCTGTAATCAGCTGGGATTTCCAGACCCTGCACCAGTGCCACACATTCAGCCCTCGCAGCTGAAAGAACGTTCTCGCCTTCCCTCTTCATGTCCGCAAGTCTGTTCGTTATATCATCATATATGGCTGTTCCAAATAATTTTCTGAATATTTCTTTCCTGCTGTCGGACTTCGCGCGGAGAAGCTCCATGAATTCGCCCTGCGCTATCATTGCCACCTGCATGAACTGGCTCTTGCTAAGGCCCACTATTTCTCTGAGCTTATCATCTGTATCCTTAGGCTCATACTCTTTGCCATCAGGCATTATGAGGCTTACATAGCCCTGGATCTCTCTTGTCCCTGTGCCCTTATTCGCACCACGTTCTATCTTCTTTTTGTGACGCGGGACGCGCTTTACCGTGTACTCATCTGTGCTCCCGCCTCTTTCATTCGTAAAAACAAGTTCAACATAAGGTTCCACATCTATATCGGCGTACTGGCTCTGCAGAATTGTCCCTGTCTTTGTATACTCCTCTGAGCCCGCTTCGCCGTACAGAGCAAATACTATTGCATCGAAAACAGTAGTTTTGCCGGCTCCCGTATCACCTGTTATAAGAAAAAGATTCTGAGCTGTCTTTGTGAAATCTATATCGGTCTTTGCGGCATATGAGCCGAAGGCCTGCATTGTAAGTCTCCGGGGACGCATTTATGTTGCCTCCTTCACGCTGTTTATCACATCGCTCATGATCTTTCTGTCATCGTCATCCATTTCCGGATAAAACGAGCAGCACAGTTCAAAGGGATCCGGCGTCGTGCCTGTTCCCGCTGCCAAATCACTGTCACCTATATCAGTTGCATGTCTTTCTGATTCGCGCCTTATCTCAAGGAGATACGGAAACGCATCATGCAGTTTGTCCTTCATGTCAAATACATCATGCTCGACCTTATCTGTCAGCACTATGGAAACGTAGTCATCACATTTGTCCGCAAGCACTTCATCCAGCGTTCCACGGATCACCTTTATCTGTCTCAAAGGCTCCAGCGGCAGTACTGTTATCTTTATATAATCATGCCTGTCGAGGCCGCTTGTTTTGCCGGTCATCTCGACCATCACGACGCCTTTGGCCTGCCCGGCTTCGCTGACGGAAGAGCATAGAGGTGTGCCACAGTATCTGGCAAAATCGCTGCCGACCTTCATCGGTTTATGAATATGCCCCAGTGCGCAATAATCAAAACTACTTATCGCGTCCGCAGTGACTTCATCTATGTTGCCGACCGTCCTGGTCTCTGAGTCCATGCGCTCTATATCCCCGGCTTTTTTGCCCGCAGGAAGATAAAACTGATGGCTCACCAGAACATTTCGTTCCGATGTATCGACATCCTCACGAGCTATGAGACGGTGCAGAGTCTCATTATACGAAAAACTGTTCCCGTTTTCGTCAGTTCCGACGACCTGTCTTACCATAGAAGGTCTGACAAAAGGAAGAAGATAAAAATTCACGTTCCCATACGCATCGCGGAGCGTGACTTTTTCCATGTGGTCATCCTCATTTACCGGCGGCACTCCTATCATATAGACATTCTGCCTTGAAAGCAGTCCGCGAAAACAGTTCACTCTCTGCGCACTGTCATGATTGCCGCTTATCATCATGATCGCGGCATCAGGAACAGCCTTCCTGAGATCATTTATGAACTTGTCGAAGACCCGGACAGCATCGGCAGATGGCACAGCTTTGTCATATATGTCACCTGCTATCACGACTGCGTCCGGCTTATACTGTGCTGCCAGATCTGAAATTTTGCCGAATATGTACTTCTGATCTTCTTCAAGATCACGATTTATGAGCTTAAGCCCGATATGAAGGTCCGAGATATGAAAGAATTTCATAATTTCTCCAAAACACGTCTTACCGATATGTTCCTGTCCTACTTCATTTCCATCGCCGATCTGATTCCTGCCATAAGCTCATCATATGTTTCGAATGACGGCAGTTCAGGATAGTCTGCTCTGATCTTATCTGTTGTTTTGAAAAGGAACCCCGCCCTGCTCGCTTGTATCATTGCAAGATCGTTGTAGCTGTCACCCGCCGCGATGGTCTCAAAACCGATTGACTGCAGTGCTTTCACCGTATTGAGTTTTGAATCAGCTACGCGCATGCGAAAGCCCGTGATTTCCCCGTCATCAGCGACATCAAGCGAGTTGCAGAATATTGTGGGCCACCCCAGCTTCTTCATGAGCGGGCTGGCAAACTGTGTAAAAGTATCACTTATTATGATGACCTGCGTGAATGAGCGGAGTTCATCGAGGAATTCCTTTGCTCCCGGCATCGGATCTATTGTCGCTATTGTATCCTGTATTTCCTTGAGCCCGAGTCCGTGTTCCTTAAGGATACTGAGTCTCCAACGCATTAGCTTATCGTAATCAGGTTCATCGCGTGTCGTTCTTTTAAGCTCCGGGATTCCGCTCGCCTCTGCAAACGCTATCCAGATTTCCGGTACAAGTACTCCTTCAAGATCAAGACATGTAATAAACATAATCGCTTTTCTCCATTCAATTTTTTGCACTTTTATTTTGTGACATACTTCCTGTATTTTTCGTACAGTTCTTTTCTCACTGTGACATGCACCATTGTGCCGGTCTCCGTATACTCCCGTACTTCAAGGCATCCGTCTTCCTTAAGAGGCCCGAGCGCGCTTCCGTCGGAATATGGTATAAGCATATCACATTCGATACGCATTTCGCCGAGTTTACACTCAATCAGATCTGTGAGACGCATGATGTCCTTTTTGTTCTTCGCGCTTATGGTTATGATGCCGTCATCAGAACTCATTCCATCAAGATGCGGCAGTGCCTCCGCGCCTGTAATGTCGCTCTTGTTGAAAACAAATATCCTCGGCACACCACCGGCCCCGATTTCCTTAAGAGTGTCAATAGTTACCTGCATCTGAGATGCGCAGTCCGGATCAGAAAGATCAGTCACTATCAGCAGCATATCTGCATATGCCGCGTCTTCGAGTGTCGATCTGAACGCTTTTATGAGCGATGTCGGCAACTCGCTCACAAAGCCTACGGTGTCAGAGAGCAGGAACGGTCTTTGTGATCCCGGATCTATGCGTCTTACGGTCGTATCGAGTGTGGCAAAGAGCATATCCTTCTCGAGGACTTTCTTCTCTTCATCGGCTCCATAGAGATCAAGCATCTCATTGAGGATCGTCGATTTTCCTGCATTTGTGTATCCCACAAGCGAAACACGCGATATTCCGGAACTTATCCTCTTCTGCCTCTGAGTAGCTCTCTCCCTGTCAACAGCCTCAAGCTCTCTTCGAAGTTCTGCGCTTCTCTGCTCAATATGCCTGCGATCAAGTTCTATCTTTTTCTCGCCGGCTCCCTTATTACTCGTGGCACCGCTCCCGCCGCCCTGACGGCCGAGTTCGCGGTGAAGTCCCTGAAGCCTTGGCAACATATATTGAAGTCTTGCGTACTCCACCTGGAGACGCGCCTCTCTCGTCATTGCCCTTTCAGAGAATATATTCAGAATAAGTGCCGTCCTGTCCATCACCGGCAAGTCGAACGCATTTGACAGATTGCGCAGCTGTATCGGAGACAATGTTTCATTAAAAATGACCGCATCCACAGGCACACCGTCTGAATCACACATATCAATATATGCCCTGATCTCTGTGAGTTTACCGGCTCCTATGAAAGTTCCCGCATTTACAGCATCGGCATTCTGCGTGTATGTGTCCCTGACACTTAGTCCTGCAGCCTCAGCCAGTGCACCGAGTTCCTTCATCGAGCGTTCAAACTTATGGCGCGATTTTTCAGTTCCCGCCTCCCTGCTATCCTCAAGATGCAAGCCGACAAGAATTACAGACGGCATGACTTCTGTTTCATTTACTGAGTTTTTATCATTACTTTTGTTCATTTGTACTCCTATCTCACAAGATAAGTTCTGTGAGGAACACTGCTATGCATGACGAGACAGCAACTTTGAAAAGGTCGCCTGAAAGCAGTGAAACTATAATTCCGACAACGAGCGCCGCCAGGCCTGACCACATGGAATCTGTTGCAGATATGATCGCCGGGAATGTCATCACTGCCAGTGTCACATACGGAACATAATACAGAAATGAACGTATCCTCACATTTGTAATTTCCTTTCTCAGGAAAACAAATGGAAGCACACGGATTGCATATATAGTTAGTGTAATTATTAGAAGTGAACAATACACGTTTTTTGTCATTTTGAAATCACCTGACCTTTCGCACTTGTTTTACCGGTTGACCCTTGTCATCAACAGGTCTTATCACGGCCGCAATGCCGGCAATTATAATTGTGAGAATAATCACACGGAAGCCTGAGGAAATTCCAGAAAAGACAGGTGATGCAGTAAACAGCCAGCTTGAGAGCATCGATACCATAACAAGTCCTGCCATGAATCTGCTTTTCTTTGAAGGCGGAATTATTATTGCAAGGAACATCCCATATAACGCGACGCTGAGTGCACTTATAAGTTGATCAGGCAGAATGTTTCCGGCAATTACACCAAGTGCTGTTCCGAGCGTCCACCCGACTACCGAAATAAAAGCCGCCGCCCATGTAAAGACCGGGTTTAGGTAACCCGGCACTGCCGACGATATTCCGAATAATTCATCAGTCACACAATAGGCCAGGACAAAACGTTTCCAGAGGGGAACATCCTCTCTGAGCTTTTGAGTCAGTGAGCAGCTCATAAGGAAATACCTCAGATTTATCACGAGCGTAGTGAGGATCATTTCCGCTATCCCCGCGCCCGCGCCGATGAGCATTATCGCTGCATATTCTCCGGCTGACGCCACCATACCGATGGACATAAGTGAGCCCTGAAGCGCATTTATCCCGGCTTCCTTTGCTGTTATGCCAAGGGCAAATGAAACAGCAAAATATCCCATTGCTATTGGGGCTCCATCCTGAAGCCCTCTTATGATCCAGCCCTTTGTATCATCATATTCAGGCCAGGCAGATTTAGTTTTGCTCATTTCCATGTCTCCGAAATCAGTTTATATTTATTTTATACTCTTTTTTCTGCACTTTTCTTGCAAAAACTGCGGACAACGTTAAACTTTAACTGATATACAGACAAATGTCACGACTTTGTCCTGAATAATTACGGTTTTAATCTGGAGGATTTTATGAGAAACTGGCGCAACAAGATGGCGGGATGGATGTATGGAAGATATGGCTTTGATTATCTGGGGCGTTTTCTTTTCGCCGTTGCTTTTATAATGATTATTTTGTCAATGTTCATAAGTTCGCTCTGGTGGCTTGATTTTGTGGGGCTTGCTCTTCTGGTATGGGAATATTTCCGGGTCTTCTCCAGAAATACCACAAAGCGTTATGAAGAAAATCAAAAGTATGTCTCTGTCACATCAGGAATCAAATCATGGTTCACTTCGATCCCTGATCGTCTGAGACAAGGCAAAACATACCACATATATAAATGCCCCGGCTGCGGCCAGAAGATCCGCATCCCGCGCGGTAAGGGCCGTATCATAGTCAGATGTCCCAAATGCGGCAAGGAATTTGCCAGGAAATCCTGATTTCAGACAGTGAGGTAATATGTTCGGATATATTGTTGTAAATCAGCCGGAACTGAAGTTCCGCGAATTTGATGTTTATAAATCATACTACTGCGGGCTCTGCCGTGATCTCAAGAAAAACTACGGAGCTTTTGGACAAATGACGCTCAGTTATGATACAACATTCCTTGTGCTCCTTCTCACCGGTCTTTATGAACCGGAAGAAACGAACGGCGTTACAAGATGCATTGCACACCCGTTTGAAAAGCATGCAACTATATCGAATCCATACTCTGATTACGCCGCACAGATCAATACAATTCTTTCATATTGGTCATGCATCGACGATTGGAATGATGAAAGAAAGTATAAGAAACTCTTCTTCGCAAAGCTGCTTGAGGGCGGCGCCAAAAAGACTGCTGATGAACTGAAGGAAAAAACAGAAATCATAATAGACAGTCTGAAACGCCTTAGCGAGTTTGAAAAGAACCCGGCCAAAGATTTCGACACTGCTCTTGATAACGTCAGTGGTTGTTTTGGTCAGATCATGGCAGAGGTCCTGGCATACAAACATGATGAATGGGAACCCACTCTCCGCAGAATGGGCTTTTATCTTGGAAAGTTTATTTATATAATGGATGCTTGGGATGACTTGGATAAAGATCGCAATACGGGATCATACAATCCTCTCATTCCAATAGCAGACCAAATGGGATATTCCGTTAATGCATCATCAACTGATCATGTTCCCGATCAGTTCTATGAATATGTAAAACAACTACTTACCATGATGATGGCTGAATGCTGCAAATGTTTTGAGACCCTGCCTATAATCAAGAATGCTGAACTTCTGCGCAACATCCTGTATTCTGGGGTGTGGGCACGATGGAACAGCAAGACTGCCGGAAAGGAAGACAATGGCTCAAATGCCGTTGCCGATGAATAACAAATCATATGTCAGATCCATATCAGGTGCTTGGCATTTCCAGGAGCGCAAGCGACGAAGAGATAAAAAAAGCATATAGAACACTGAGCCGCAAATACCACCCGGATGCCAACATTAACAACCCCAACAAAGCTCAGGCTGAGGAAAAATTCAAAGAAGTCCAGACCGCATACCAACAGATAATGTATGAGAAGCAGCACCCTTATGCGACATCTGATCGAGGTTCCTCTCAGGGATACGGGCAGAATACATCCTCCGGAGCAGGTGGCAGCTACGGTGATAGCGGATACGGCGGAGAATACCGTGGTTACGGAGACTGGGGTGATTTCTGGGGCAATTTCGGTGATTTCTGGAATGGTTACGGTTCGCAGGGACAGGGCAGTTATGGAGGCCAGAATCAACAGGGACGTTCAAACGGCACAGAAAACGAAGAAGACCTTGCGTTCCAGGCAACTGTAAACTTTATAAATGCAAGACATTATCAGGAAGCAGTAAACGTACTTAACAGCATGAAAGAGCGCCCTGCAAAATGGTACTATTACAGCGCTGTTGCAAATTCCGGACTCGGCAATAATGTTGTTGCTCTCCAGCACGCACAGACAGCCTCAAAGATGGAGCCCGGCAATGTCAATTATCGTAATCTTGTCCAGCAGCTGCAATCAGGTCAGGGCTGGTATGAAACACGCCAGACAGGGTACAGCTCGCCTGCAGGCGGCACTGCCACATGGTGCATACGTCTTTGTCTCATTAACCTGGTCTTTAATATGTGCTGTGGGGGCTCAATGTGCTGTGGCACACCTGGCGGGGCCCAATACGGAAGGTTCTAAGCAGCTTAAGTACTATACAATCCAAAATTACAGAAAACCCGTCTTGACTGAATTGGTAAATTTGTATAAAAGTCAGGCGGGTTTTCGTTATTTTCTTACAAACTTGAATTTGCTGTCTTGACCTTTGCGGTCAACTTGTATATCATTGGCTCTTAGGAACACAAAATGTTGTGGTTAAGACCGGGTGTATATTGTCTGGTCCTGAGGGCTGGTTATGGTGAGAGTAAATACAAAGTCCCTTATATCAATAATCAGAGTATCTGTCATGGCTCTTCTGCTCATGGTTCTTTCTTTTTCCATCTCTCCTGTCATAGCCAGTGCGGCTTCCGGCAGCGAATTCAAAGTAATTTCAGTTCAGTCGCCTGATGTCAGAGAATACAATTATCCGGTAGGTACATCGTTCTCGCTTATGACACTTCCCGAAAAACTTGTTGTTTCGATGACCGATGGGGACAACGTTTGGAATTCCCTTGAATCTGTTACATGGAACGGATACTATGACAGCACAACGCCCGGCGTCTACTGGATGGATTCAGAAATGACCGGTCTGTCAGATTTAGACTGTTCAAGCCTTGCACTTAATAAGCCTGTAATCAAAATAGTGCTTTCAGACAACACAAAGATTTCGCGTGTGACATCTCCTGCAGCTACTTCATACACCATGCCGACGGGCACGGGCCAGGAAGAACTCCTTGGGCTTTTTCCAAAACAACTCACTGCAGTTTTTACAACGACCACTGCCAATGTCACTTCATCTCATTCTGATCCTGAGAATGTTACATGGATATGCCGCGGCTATGATCCTCAGAAAGCCGGAGATTACAGATTCACGGCACAGTTTACCGATTCCGGATTATATGCCTCATCAATGCCATCTATAACCGTCACGCTGAGATAATAATATGACTCTACTTCTTATTGTCTTTCATTTTGAGCATTCCCCGGATCAAATGCCCGTTTGCCATATCCGCAATTCCGTCAACCTGTTTCCACCCCATTGCCCCTACCATGCGAAGGCTTCTGATTTATTATTAATAAGTTGCTTTTTTCGGACAATAAGTGCTAAAATTATCTGGTAGTTATTCAGCAAAATCACAATAGCAAAGAGGTCCTGACATGGAAAAAGCAAAAGTATACTTTACAGATTTCCGAACAGACAATGAGATGAGTCTGACATCTAAACTTCAGCGTCTTATAAAAGCTGCAGGTATTGGCAGTATAGACATGGAGAAGAAATTTGTTGCGATAAAGATGCATTTCGGCGAGCTTGGGAATCTCGCCTATCTTCGCCCTAATTATGCAAAGGCAGTCGCTGATGTTGTAAAAGAATACGGTGGAATGCCCTTCCTTACCGACTGTAACACTCTTTATCCAGGCAGCCGCAAGAATGCGCTTGAGCACCTGGACTGTGCCAACATAAACGGATTCAATACAGTGACCACAGGCTGTCAGATACTGATAGGCGATGGTCTCCGGGGAACTGATGATGTTGTTGTACCCGTACCAAACGGTGAATACTGTAAAGAAGCCTATATTGGCCGTGCAATAATGGATGCCGATGTTTTCATCAGTCTCACTCACTTCAAAGGTCATGAGCAGACCGGTTTCGGCGGAGCACTCAAGAATATCGGAATGGGGTGCGGCAGCCGCGCCGGCAAGATGAATCAGCATAATCAAGGCCAGCCACATGTAGATACTGAACTTTGCCGTTGCTGCAGGCGCTGCGCCAAAGAATGCGGTTCAGATGCCATATCATATGATACCGGCAAAGCTTTCATTGATCACGACAAATGTAAGGGGTGCGGTCGCTGCATAGGTGCATGCTCTTTCGATGCGATTTCTAATGATAATGAGAATGCTGCAGAAATACTCGGCTGCAAGATTGCTGAATACTCGGCAGCTGTCTGTAACGGAAGGCCAAACTTCCATATAAGCCTTATTGTAGATGTATCGCCTTACTGCGACTGTCATGGTTCAAACGATGCGCCGATCCTTCCCAATATCGGAATGCTCGCCTCATTCGATCCGGTAGCGCTCGACATGGCCTGTGTCGATCTGTGCCAGAAGTCCTCGCCTCTTCCCAACAGTATGCTGAGCGATAATCTAAGCAGCGAAGGATGGCAATGCCATCATGATCACTTCACAGATACCAGTCCGAATGTGCGCTGGAAGGAGACTCTTGAGCACGCAGAGAAGATTGGTCTCGGCACAAGAGAGTATGAAATGATCACACTCAAGTAATAACATCACCGCGAAAAGTAAATTACCGCAGAAAAACAGCCGCTTTGAAGCGGCTGTTTTTGTATTAGTCTGCGTTTATGGAACAGGTCAGAAGAATTTATAAATCTCCGACAATTCCCCTGAGCCATTTTTCCCAGGAAGCCATTCCCTCACCGGTTCTGGCCGATACAGGGAAGACTTTGATATCAGGATTGAGCTTCAGTGCCCTTTCCCTGCACGTCTCAATATCAAATGTGAAATACTGAGCTGTGTCGATCTTTGTGATCAGCAGGACATCGCTCTTCTCGAACATGAGCGGATACTTGAGAGGTTTGTCATCTCCCTCAGGTATGCTCAGTATCATCACGTTCTTTGCCGCTCCGGTGTCGAACTCCGCCGGGCAGATAAGGTTTCCCACATTCTCCAGAAAAACAAGTTTCAGTCCATCTGTGCCAAGTGCTCCCAGCGAGCGTGCCGTCATACCGGCGTCCATGTGACACATTCCGTCGGTATGAGCCTGAACAGCCACTGCCCCGCTCTCTTCCATTCTCACGGCATCAACATCAGAAGCTATATCAGCCTCTATCACGCCGATCTTCACATCATCCATGTCCTTCACTGTGCGCCGGAGAAGTGTAGTTTTGCCTGATCCTGGTGACGACATAAGATTGATGAGGGTAACGCCCTCACTCTTTAGTTTTGACCTGAGGTCATCGGCGTCTCTGTCATTTGATTCAGTAATTGATTTATTAAGTTCAATGATCTTCATTATTTCCACCATTACGGATCTGCCGTTCTATCATCCGTACAAGATACTCTGTCCACTCGTCGAAGCCATCGCCTGTGAGTGAGCTCATCCTGATGATATTCATATCAGGATTCAGATCAAGAACACGCGATCTCAATACTGCGAAATTAAAATCAAACGCCGGCTCTGTATCTATCTTATTGATGAGAAGGCAATCGCTGACTTTGAACATCAGCGGGTACTTGAGCGGCTTATCATCGCCCTCAGGGACGCTGAGTATCATTACCTTCAGATTCGCGCCCACGTCAAACTCTGCAGGGCACACAAGATTTCCTACGTTCTCCAGAAAGATCAGGTCAAGGTCATCGATGTCCATGCCTTCAAGACCGCGTTTTGTCATGTCGGCATCCATATGGCAGCTGCCGCCAGTATGAAGCTGTATTACCCTGGTTCCTGTAGCAGACACTGCTGCCGCATCAACATCGCTGTCGACATCCGCCTCCATGACGCCTATGCGGTACTTATCCTTAAGGGCAGCTATAGTCCGAAGAAGAGTAGTTGTTTTGCCGGCACCGGGAGATGACATCAGGTTGACCATGAAGACGCCCTTATCTTTCAGCATGCGCCTGACCTCAACCGCCGCCACGTCATTATCGGCAATGACTCTTTCCTTTGTTTCAAGAATCTCAAATTTCCTGTCTGACATTATACTAATCTCCCAAAACTACGTTCTCATCAGGAACGCTACAGCAGCTACTCCCAGTATCATCTGAACGAGAATAAGACCACAGGCAACAAGCTGCAGAATCAGCGCCGCGAGAAAACAATTCACGCCTCCCAGTTGTTCACAGGCAGCAAGGATAATTCCTGCAATGGACACGCCCATAACCAGACAGGCTGCTATCCAGAATGCAAGAATTGGAATAATGCCTCCCACGCAAAACACGCTCTGTGCGATGAGCAGCACCATATCCGCAATCATCATTCCGGCGAAGGCCTGTTGAAGTCTTCCCGGCTGGTCAGGCGAAATATGAAGGTTGAGTCTGCTGTTCTCCTTGTCACTCACCCCTTCTTTGCTGCCCGCTCCGGCCGCTGTCTCAGCACCACCGTTGTCAGCAAATCTTTCATCCCTGATATCATCATTGTTGTCCATAGCTACCATAGCCTCCGTACCATCGTGTACCTTACGATGGTATGCGAAACACTTCAAAGTGTGATTCCGTCCATCTCGCAGAGTTTTCTCGCTGATTCAACAGAATCAATCCCGGTCTTATTCTTGATCGGAGCGAACTCATGCTCACGGACTACTTCGTAAGGAAGACAGGTGTCAAGCTCATGTATCATGTCAAGCACAAGCTGCTCGAACTTGTATCCGTTAGGCTCAGTCGGACTAACGGGTTCTCCGTTCTCATCAATACAGGGGATCTTCTTTTCGACAATGTGGAGCGGAAGTTTCTCACCGACTATTCTTGCAAGATCCTTCTCGCGGAACAGATAGTTGAGAATGACCCCGAAATTGTATGCGGGCTGGCCCTTATCGTTTTTGGCAGCCATGAGCTCGGGAGTCATATCATAGTATTCAACTATCGAAGGTCTTCCATCCTCAAGACACATTGCTCCGACCTTTTCATCCGGGGTCACCTTCCGGACTACCTTAGCGCCGGCTGCTGCACCTCTCATGATAGTAGCACCGACAAAACAGGGATCCGTGATCCTCTGCAGAACATTATCTACAGCAAATGTATTGAGCCACTCGATCCCGAGTTTATGTACTATATCAAGAATGCCAGAGCGCTGCATCGAAACATACCAGCCACCGTTTCCGTTCGGTGATGTCGCGATTCTGCACTTTGATTCCATGTAGACCTTGCCATTGTAATCAGTAGCAGGCGCCATCTCCTGACGGAAGAACCATACGCTGTTCCTGTCATATCCGAAGAAATCATGCTCATTCATGAATTCTCTTGTTTTCTTATCGTTCTTCTCGCTCGTCATGATAAAGAGCGGAACAGGTCTCCCGCACTGCTTCACCACATCCTGAAGATTCTCTATGAGCCTCTGCATGATATACACATGTTTTGTGATTCCTATGTCATACATGCATTTCGGGTCGCTCGATCCAAGCCTCGTGCCCATGCCGCCGGCCAGCAGCACAGCGCCGACCTTGCCCTGGCTGAGTGCTTCGATTCCGGTCTTTGTGAATGCCTCTCTGTTCTCTTCGATCTCAGGAAGCTCCATTGCTCCGAGCGGGGTTATCCTGCCGCGTCCCGGCATCTCATCTCTGTCCTCTACATAGTGGAGCGCACCGAAATCAGTCGCTTCTATCTGCTCGAGAAGTGCATTTTTGTCCTCATCATTCAGTTCATCGTAATACTTCAAAACATGTGTCTGGGAGTATTCCTCAAGTTTTGCCTTCGCTTCTTCATAAGTCATCATGATATCTGAACCATTCCTTTCATTTGTACGTGTATTTGAAATATTGACTTATTACTTACTGCCTGGTTTCGAATTTCCTGATCTGTGAATCGAGCCATTCCTGATCTTCAAAATAATCGATCCTCATGGCTTTCTTTACTTCTGACAAAGTAGCGGCAGCTTTTGCCTCCGCTTTCTCTGTTCCCTTCTTAAGCACATCGTAAACGTAAGGAATATCCTTCTCAAATTCCGCGCGGCGCGTGCGTATCGGCTCAAGTGTTTCCTGAAGAACATTATTAAGGAACTTCTTGACTTTTACATCACCAAGTCCGCCCTTCTTATAATGTGCCTTCATCTCATCAATGTTCGCATAATCAGGAGCATATTCAGCAAAATATTCATCCTTACAGAACGCGTCAAGATATGTGAAAACTGTATTACCCTCGAGTTTTCCCGGATCCTCTACGCGGAGATGATCAGGATCGGTATACATACTCATGACTTTCTTCTTAACGTCACCTGCCGGGTCTGACAGATATATGCAGTTGCCGAGCGACTTACTCATCTTCTCCTTGCCATCAGTTCCGGGAAGGCGCATGCTCGCCTGATTCTGCGGCAGAAGTATTGAAGGTTCCACAAGGACATCACAGTTATAGACAGAATTGAACTTTCTCACTATCTCTCTTGTCTGTTCGACCATAGGTTCCTGGTCTTCGCCGGCAGGTACTGTCGTGGCTTTGAAAGCTGTTATGTCAGCGGCCTGGCTTATGGGATACGTGAAGAATCCCACCGGAATACTGTCACCGAACCCGCGCATACCAAGCTCCGTCTTTACTGTCGGATTGCGCTGAAGTCTTGCCACTGTTACAAGATCCTCATAGTAGAAAGTAAGCTCAGTGAGTTCCGGTATCTGAGACTGAATGAGAATACTTGTTTTGTCCGGATCTATGCCTGCTGAGAGATAGTCGAGAGCGACCTCCATTATGTTCTCTCTGACCTTTTCCGGATTGTCGAAATTATCGGTGAGCGCCTGTGCATCAGCGACCATGATATAGATTTCGTCAAAATCCCCCGAATTCTGAAGCTCTACACGTCTCCTCAAAGACCCGACATAATGCCCGATATGAAGCCTTCCGGTCGGCCTGTCACCTGTAAGTATTATTTTGCTCATTTATACTAAACTCCTTAATTTTAATTTTTGCCTGTATCTTCGATGAACTTGTTTTCACCAAGATCATATTTGCCGCCCATGAATATTTTGTGTCTGATCACCCACCAGGCCGGCACCCAGATGTACTTGTGCATAGCCGGCGACGCGCTGCCGATCATCCAGCAATTGCGATCGCAGTGGCGGACCTTATTCCTGACCGCCTCGGCCTTGTCAGAATGCCACAATTCATCCCAGCTCTGCTCTCTGAGGTTACCCATCACAAGTTTCTCGCATGTTCCATTGCATGGCACTACGTCGCAGAAAGGATCGATAAAGAATGCATTGCGGCTCATGTCGCAGGGGAGCAATCTCTTGTTTCCGTATATGTAATTGATGAGGCCATGATTGAAATACGCTCTGAACCATTTCTTGGGAGACTTGCTCTTCAGCAGTTCATTATTGAGTTTTGCAAAGTTCTCCGCAACATGACGACGATCATCTATCTTATTGTCAGACTTATGGAAATAGAATGAATTGTGAAGAGTCGCTGTTGCAAATTCCATCCCCATCTCATCGGAAATCTTATATAAGGGCACGAGATCCTCACAGTTCAGATCCTGCACTGTCATGCCAAAACCCACGTCCGGATGTCCCATCTCAACAAGTTTTTTAAGTGTGCCATACCCATGTTCAAAGCCGTCAGGTATTCCGCGGATAGCATCGTTTGTCTTCTGAAGTCCTTCTATACTGATGCGGATACCGACCCTGGGATATTTTTTGCAGAGCGCAACTATTCTGTCTGTAAAATAACCGTTAGTGGAAATGACGATACGGTTAGACTTGTGCGAAAGTATCTCGACTATGTCCTCGATATCCTTTCTGAGAAAAGGCTCCCCTCCCGTGATGTTTGTGAATTCCATCTCGGGAAGTTTTCTTATCACGTCAAGAGGTATCTCCCCCGCAGGATCTGTGGGGTACTTGTAGACATTACACATATTGCAATGTGCATTACATCTGTATGTGACTATTACTGTTCCGTATAATGTGCGTTTTGCCATCTGATAATTCTCCTCGCAGACCTTGCAATGAAAGCTGACCATTTGCTTTCTAAACGGTCTATGCATAACTGGAATTATTTCTTTTTATGCTTATCAATAGCCTTCAGATACATCTCCCGTGTCCTTGCCGTAACATCGTCCCAGTTAAATCTCCCGCACACATAATCCTGCGACTTTGACGCGTAATCACGCACTTTGTCCGGGCTATTGACCAATTCAGTCATTGTCTCCCGTAGAGCTTCGGTATTGCCTTTGGGGAAGGTGACCGCGTGATCTCCGGTAACTTCCACGTTCTCCGGGATATCACTGATAACACAGCAGGTTCCATAGCTCATAGCTTCAAGAAGGCTCAGAGCCATGCCCTCCACATCACTCGGAAGAACGAACATGTAACAATTGGAATAAAGCTCCTCGAGAAGCCTGTCATGAACAAAATTCGTGAAGATTATCCTCGGATCATCCTTTGACAGCTCTGTGATTTCCTTAACGTAGTCCTCGGCGCTGCCCTGCCCGCCGGCGATAACCAGCTTTTTATCTGTCCTGATTCCCTTGAAAGCATTAATCAGATAGTGAATTCCCTTTTCCGGAACAAGACGCGCAAGGAAGAGAATATAACCATCCTTTTCAAGCCCGAACGCGCTCCTTATCTCATCCACAGGAACTCTCTCCGGGCGATCGATGCCGTTAGGTATATAAATCGTCTCACGTCCATAAGTGTCCAGGAAATACTGCTGAAGATTCTTCGACAGGACGATGATCTCATCGGCCTTAATTGCGGCTCTCTTCTCGCCCTTCTTAAGCATCTTTGACGCGAAGTTACCCCACTTTGCTCTCTGCCAGTCGAGACCGTGTATAGTGACAACTGTAGGTATTCCAAAGAGCTTCGGGAGCCACAGCATTATGCACGGTCCCTCTGCGTGGTAATGTGCAACATCACAGCCTTCGAAAATCAGCCGTATAGAACCCAGTATCGAATAAACGATCGCATTAAGTCTTCTGTCGTTCATTGTCGGGATATTGATGATTCTTATGCCTGCGTACTCTTTGGCAGGTTTTGGCTTTCTCCTGTCAAAACTGCTCCGGCGGTCGTATGCTGTAACTCCGTCACCGCCCTTTACAAGTCTTGTCGCGAGATTATCGACCACTACTTCGATCCCGCCTTCTCGCGATGGAATCCTCTTGTGACCTATCATCGCTATTCTGATACCTGTCTGTGAGTCAGGCATGCCAGGCACATGCTCTGATGAAGCTGCACCTCTCCTGCCTGTCTTCTTCAGGACATGGCCTTCTCTGCTGGTATCAATAACAAACGAGAAATTTGTCGAGACATATCTCTTGAAAAGCCTGTGTGGATCCTGAAGTATTCTGTATAGCCACTCCAGATATGATTCCTGCATCCACTTCGGTGCACGCCTGACTGTCCCTGCGTGGAAATCAAAACCTGCTCCTACGCCTATCATTACTCCCGGCAGTTTGCCGCGGTTCATTGCCATCCACTGTTCCTGCTTGGGTGCTCCGAGTCCTATCCAGATAAAGTCGGGTCTTGCCTCTCTTATCCTCTCAATATCAGCACTGTCCACATCAGGAGGAATGTCGTTCACAGTTTTATAATAGGGCGGCGAGAACATGCCGCATATCGTCATCTTCGGATAGCGTTCTGCAAGCTTCGTCCTCAGGATGTCCAGAGTTTCCTGCGTACTGCCATAGAAATAATTGCGGTAGCCCTTTTCCTCAGACAGGCGGAAAATGCGCGGCATCAGATCAGGTCCGGCCACTCGTTCCGCTTCAGGAAACCCTCTTCTTCTGCTTACATAAGAAAGTGGCTTTCCATCCGGAAGCAACGCTGCCCCGCCGTTCTGAACAGCTCTGTAATCCGTGTCTCTGTATGACATCTCCGTAGTATGCACGTTTGACACACAGATATACTCGCCCCGCAGTTCGTCGAGATTATCCTCGAGCCAGGCTACTGTTTTGTCCATATTTGTGACACTTATGTCAGTGTCAAGTATTCTGCAATACGGAAGTTTGGCATAACTCATATCAGCGTTTGTACACCAGTTCCCGGAACACGTCACCGCGCTCCTCAAAATTTTTGAAATAACCGTATGATGCCGCGGCGGGCGATAGTATGACCGCGCCACCGGCGGGCGTTATCTCTCCGGCCAGCTTTACCTGTGCCTCAAGATCATTTACATAATAACAATTTCTATATGGAACATCCCTGCCCGCAGCATAAACTGCTGTCGCAGGAAATGATTGAACCTCGTTGTATATTCTAAGCCCTGAAGCATAGCTGCAGACAAAATTAACATCAGCAGTTTTGCGGATAAAATCGACAAGAAGATCATAATTTATCCCTCTGTCCATCCCACCCACCAGTACTGTCGCGGCATCTGATATGCTCTCTACCGCAGCAATTGTGGCCTCTGGTATTGTAGATATTGAATCATCCAGGTAACGCAGTCCGCCTACAGTCCCAATATCCTGAAGCCTGTGAGGAAGGCCGCTGAAAGATTCAAGTTCTCTTTTTACTTCATTCTCTCCAAGATGCAGAAGATCTACTGCAATATAACGCACGACCTCGGCGTTATACATGTTTTGCACGCCATTTACTACAAGCTCCCAATTGTGCTCAGGGAACTTCCCTATTCGCACGATCTTCGCCTCCGTCTTTATGTCCGGCACATTCCAGCCACTCAGGAAAACATCACCGCTTTCCTGAAATGACGCTATATGGCTCTTGGCCTCAAAATATTTGTCGAGCGTTCCGTAATGATCAAGATGCTCTTCATAAAGATTCAGAAACACCGCGATATGAGGCGAAACATGGCAGTGTTCAAGCTGATGGCAGCTCATTTCAAAGACGACCACTGTGTCCGTTCTGATATCATCCCAGTCATCAAGACATGGCTGCCCGATGTTGCCGACAAGGAGTGCGTCTTTTCCGCATCCCTTAAGCACTGAGTACAACATAGCCGATGTCGTGCTCTTGCCCTTCGTTCCTGTGATTCCAACTGTCCGGCCGCGATACTCCTCAAGGAATATTTCCGTCTGTGACGTATATTTCGGGTCATCTTCAGGCATAACTATTCCCGGGCTCTTAATTATGAGATCATAATTGTCCTCATTTATGCCATCCCTGCTGCCTTCATATATATCAATATTTGCGGGTGCGCAATGAGACTTAAGGAATTTCTCTGTGGATTTTCCTTCTCTTCCGTAACCCCATATCAATATGCGTTTTCCGTCAAAACTTTCCCTTATTCCCATCTCAGATTTCCGATCCTGCGCTTTTTCCCTGTGCTTTTGTCAGCGCTTCCCTTATGAGTTCCTGGTACTGCTGCGGCACGTCATTATCCGCACACCAGCTCTGCATCATGTCATCCAGTGTTCCTTCACTGTCCATGATCGCTGCCTGGTATCTGTCAGTGAGAATGCTCCTGCCGCCGCGCGAGGCAAAACTCTTAAGTGCCACCAGCACTTCACTTCTTGTCCCCACACATTCAAAAGGTTTGTTCTCATCAATTCCTGTGAGTTCCCTGAAATCCTTGTCGAGAGACTCCTTATCCAGCAGTTTCTCCCCGAATATTCTAACCAGTTCATCCTCAGAAAGGAAGGGAGTAAGAATGATATAGACGAAAAGGCACTTTGGACAATTGCCGCACCATATTCCCTCTTTTGCGCCGCGGTTACAGCTTCTGAACGCCATATGATACTTTGTGAATTTTGAGAAGATCGCCGCGATCTGAATCTCTGTGAGCGGTCGCAGGAAACTGAAATAATGAATGTCAGAATCCGTAACACTCTCAAAATATCTGTCGAAATCCTGTTCAAATTCAAAACTCTTGGAGTACTGATGATTGACGAACGATCCAGGCACCGTGCTCTCATTGGCACTGGTCTCATTTGACAGGGCGATATATTTCCTCCCTGTAATATACGCGGCGATCACAGTGGAGAACGCGACTATCGCCGAGAACGGAGTGTGTCCGTTAAGAAAACCTTCTTTGTTGAGCTCGATCAGTTTCCTGTCGAGCGTCCGCTTCATACGGTATGAGCCCTGCTTGTGATCGCAGATATCAATGACAGCGTTTATTGACGATGTACCTGCCGTTCCATCGATACAGACAGTCTCTATATTCTCATTCCGCAGCAGTTCCAGTGAAACCACTGAATCTTTGCCACCGCCAACCGGGACGAGAAAACCATCGTATGAGCGCGAATCGTGAAGTCTCTCTGAAGTGCCTGCAGTGCTTTCGATAGTGACGAGTTCATCCTCGCTTATCTCAATTCCGTTCCTGTACATGAACTCACCGAGACCATTATAATAAAGCTTCTTCCACCATTTCTTCTGGAAATCAGTGAGCGGCGCACACGCGACAACCACGCTCTTCGGGCAGACCGCCTTATAATAACTTATCGTCTCCGCCATCCCGAGTGAGAAAACAAGAGTTTTGAGGATATTATCATCTGACTCTATGTGGCTTCCTTCCGGCAACGGAAAATTCCAGGCAGGATGAAAAACACATAATCCCGGTATTTCGAAATCATATGTTATATGCATGGAATCACTATTAAAATCTATGTGGTAATCATTGTATCTGAACGAGCTGTACTTATCGCGAAGCTCATCAAATTTCGTCAAAACATGTTCCCCCGAACCATATGAAATCACTTATTGAGAATAACACCGAAGTACCTGAATGTCTATTTTACCACAGACACGGCAGAGCTCACTATACCTGTCTGCCTTTTGGATCTACAAGAATCCAGTTTTGCCACAGTTCATGCATTTGCGCGGGATCATAAACCTGCGTATTTTTGTGGACAGACGGGCGGACCATCACCTTATTCTGCGCCGGATTGAGTCTTGCCCCCCAGAAGCTGAATGTTGAATTAGCAACTATATTTGCACTGCAAAGACTCATCAGCTTCATGTCCAGCAGACTATCGCGCCCGTTGTTCCAGTATACCACCGTATTCTGCTCATTTTGCTCGCCAAAATGCAGTTTCTGTACATATTCAGCATCATCGGAAAAGATATAGAAATGAAACTTTGCCGCCGCCGATCTGTTGGCTTCACTTGCAGCTTTTGCTGTTGGTGCAGCTTTTCCCGCTGCACCAACAGCAGTCCGCACTGCACTGACTGCACCGTCATAGTACTCCTGTGTGCAGATTCCTCCGAGGAGCGCGGCATTTTCGGGGTCAAGATAATCTCCCCGCCTTATATGAATGCTGACAGGTGTCACGCCGGTCTCTTTGTCAGATGCAACTTCACGCGCAAACTCTTCATTCTTTTCTCCTGCCGTTTTGTCCACTGCCTCCGGGAAAACATACAATTTGCGCAATTCAGGCAGAATGTCCGCATAGTATTTCTCGCAGGCAAAATACCCTTTTATATAACAATCTTTTTTGCTGAGCAGATCATCATGATACATCCCGGTCTCAGTGAATTCTTTTGTATTGATTATTCCGAGTTTCCTTGAAAGCTTAGCCGCCATTCCGGTTCCGCCGGTCAGCCTTTTCTTTTCATCTGCTGTACAAAATTCCATAGGAAGTTCTTTGAAATATGAAAGCTCCAGAGCCCGCTTTGCATAGACGTTTCTTTGTGCTGACGAGTCGAACCATGAAGCGTCAAGTTTTGCCTCAACTCCAAGTGACATGAACTTTCTATATAATGCATATTGCTGCATCTGGTTGCCGAGTCCGCCGGCAAGCTGAACGATTATCACGGTGTGTCTCCTTCCATCATGGTCTTTGACCCTGGCTTTCTTTATTGTATAATGAAAAAGTTTTCTGTGCTTATATTTAAATGTAAACAATGTGTTACAGAGGAGGTCTTATGCTCAATTGTCTTTTTGTTGGCATCGGCGGATTTATCGGCTCAGTGTGCAGGTATCTCATCGGTCTTATTCCAGTATCTGAAAACACTGAATTTCCGATCAAAACTTTATGTGTCAATGTTATAGGTTCATTTCTTATAGGTCTTATCGCTTTCTCTGTGCAGGGAGGCAAGAATATAGATCCGCGCATGGTCCTGCTCCTCAAAGTCGGAATATGTGGTGGATTCACAACATTTTCGACATTCTCGCTCGAAACTTTCGGGCTCTTCCAGAAGGGGGCAACACTGACTGCGGCAATATACATAATCTGCAGCGTACTTCTGGGGCTCGCTGCGGTCCTCGCTGCGAAAACGATTGTCGGATCCTTTGCCTGACATTATGACAATACAAAATACAAAATCATCAAAATTGTGGTCGGATTCTATATCAACCATTCTGTATATCATGGTATACTTCTAGTGTTTGGGTCATACGCTGAATACTGTATATCAGCAGACATGACCCGCAATTATCATTGCGTGATCGATGATCCGCGAAAGAAGAGGGTGGTGGCAAAATGAACAAGAAATTCGGCATCAAAGAAGTAGTGGCAATCGGTATTGGTACTGCACTGTTTGTAGTACTCACTGAGATTCAGATTCCCATCGGCATTCCGAACACAGCACTTCAGCCAAGAATGGCTGTCCTGGCATTCCTGTCAGCTATCTTCGGGCCGCTTGTAGGTGCGATAATAGGCGTGCTCGGGCATGCACTCGGTGATGCATTATTCTATGGCAGTGTCTGGTGGAGCTGGGTCTTCCCTGAAGCTATCGTAGGCGTAGGCATCGGTATCTTCGCAAAGAAATTTGCTGTACGTGAAGGTGGTTTTACAGGCAAGAAAATGGTTCTCTTTAATGTGGCGCAGGTCATTTCCAATGCACTCGCATGGATAGTGCTTGCTCCTGTTCTCGACATCGTTGTATATGCTGAACCCGCGAACAAAGTATTCATTCAGGGTGCTTTCGCATTTCTCGGCAACATCATAATCATCGGCGTCCTCGGCACACTGCTTCTTGCTGTGTACTCAAAGGTTGCAGGAAAATCTTCAAGTCTTACAAAAGAGAATTGATCCTACTAACATAATAACTACCAGATCAGTCTGCTCCTCAGGCACAAAGGGGTGCAGACTGTTTTTCATTATCTGTCATGAGGATGTCAATGGAACCCATCATCGAATTCAAAAATTTTTCGTTTAAATACCGCGCTCAGCAGGAGCCCTCTCTTCACGATATTAACCTGAAGATTTATCCTGGAGAGAAAATTCTCATAACAGGGCCGTCCGGCTGCGGCAAATCCACAATCGCTCATTGCATTAACGCGCTTATCCCCTGTTCTTTTGCAGGTGACATCACTGGCTCAATTACAGTTGATGGCAGCACTCCATCAAAGGAGGGCGTTTTCGGCATGTCAACGAGAGTCGGCACTGTTCTTCAGGACACTGACGGACAGTTCATAGGTCTGACCGTGGCCGAGGATCTGGCATTTGCACTCGAGAACGATGCCATTCCACACGATGAAATGCACAGACGTGTCAGAGAAGTGGCTGATGTTGTAAGCATGAAAGACTTTATGAAGCATGCACCGACCGAGCTTTCCGGCGGCCAGAAGCAACGCGTGTCCATGGGCGGCGTCCTTGTTGATAACGTGAAAATTCTCCTTTTCGATGAGCCACTGGCAAATCTTGACCCTGCTACCGGCAAGAAAACTATTGCTCTCATTGATGAAATCTGCAAGAAGAAGGATGTTACTGCTATCATCATCGAGCATCGGCTTGAGGATGTTCTGTATAAAGACGTAGACAGAATCATTGTTGTCGATGACGGAAGAATAATTGCAGATGATAATCCCGATTCAATGCTGTGCTCCGATGTTCTTAACAAAACAGGGGTGCGCGAGCCTCTTTACGTCACAGCCATAAAGCATGCCGGCGCCATCATTAAACCTGAAGATCACCCTCAGCATATCGAGACAATGAATGTTGAGCCTTACAGTGCGGCAGTAAGAAAGTGGTTCGAATCAACAGTTCTCCCCACACACAAAAATGATAATCCTTATGTGCTGGAAACTGAAAATCTGTGCTTTGCCTATACTGAAGGCGTTCCTGTTCTCTCTGATATAAATTTCAAGATCCGCAAGGGCGAAATGCTCAGCATCGTTGGCAAGAACGGGGCAGGAAAATCCACACTTTCTTCTCTGATATGTGGATTCTATAAACCTTCGTCAGGCCGGATCCTGTTGTCCGGCAGCGATATCTCCCCTCTGTCGATCAAGGAGCGCGGTGAAAAGATAGGGCTTGTCATGCAGTCTCCTAACCAGATGATATCAAAACCTATGATACGCGAAGAGGTCGGACTGGGACTTGCAGTCCGCGGCGTTCCCGAAGATGAAATCAACAAAAAAGTCGATGATACGCTGCGCATCTGCGGTCTTTATCCATATCGCAACTGGCCTGTATCAGCGCTGAGTTTTGGACAGAAGAAGCGCGTTTCCATAGCTTCCATACTTGTTATGGATCCTGAGATCCTCATTCTTGACGAGCCAACTGCCGGGCAGGACTACAGACATTACACAGAGATCATGGAATTCCTCAAGAAACTTAACAAAGAAATGGGTCTCACAATACTTATGATCACACACGATATGCACCTTATGCTCGAGTACACAGACCGTGCCATCGTACTTGCTGACGGGCATATGATAACAGATGAAAGTCCCGCAAATGTTTTGACGGATCAGGAAGTTGCTGACAAGGCATATCTCAAGCAGACGTCGCTTTATGACCTCGCCATGAAATGCGGCATTGATGACACATCTGAATTCGTCGATCGTTTCATAGAATTTGAGAGGAACGCTCAACAGGGCAAAACAACTTCGGCCGGAAAAGAGCCGTCACCCGCGGGAGGAGTTCTGGCATGAATAAACTCTTGAGCTACAAGGAAAAGAACACCTGGATCCACCATCTGAGTGGCATCACGAAACTGATATTTTTCCTGCTGTGGTGCATAACCAGCGCCATGACATATGACACCCGCGTCCTCCTCATAATGATAGCTGTGACTCTGGTAATTTTCGCCATATCCAAAACCGAGTGGAAACAGGTCAGCTCCGTTTTCAAGGTCGTTCTGTTCTTCATGATACTGAATGTTGTCGCCATTTTCATTTTGTCGCCTTATCAGGGCTGTGAAATATATGGCAGCAGGACTGTCCTTACACCGCTGTTCGCCGGCCATGATCTGACTTCGGAAGAACTTTTCTACCTCTTCAATGTCGTTATAAAATACTTTACCGTTACGCCTGCAATATTCATTTTCCTTGTCACGACAGATCCTTCTGAGTTCGCGGCTTCAATGAACGGAGTAGGTGTCTCATACACCATTTCCTATTCTGTAGCTATTGCGCTCCGCTATATTCCTGACATCCAGGACGATTTCCACAGAATAAGAAATGCCCAGGAAGCACGCGGTATAGAAATGAGTTCCAAGGCAAAACTGATGGAGCGCATAAAGCGCACATCCGGTATAATATTCCCTCTTCTGTTCTCGACTATGGATCGGATAGACGTGGTCAGTAATGCCATGGAACTGCGAGGATTCGGCAAGAAGAAAAAGCGCACATGGTACGCTCAGAAAAAACTCAAAGCCATGGATTATGTTGTAATCATCTTTACTGTCGTTTTCTGCACGGCATCACTTGTTTTCACATATTATGACGGCAGCAGATTCTATAATCCGTTTATATAAAGTCTTTACACCTGGCACCGTAAACTTGAATCTGATGGCATATGCTCACCGCCTTTCTTTATCTGATTACACGACTTCTGCGCTGAAGTGTTCTTCTGCTATGGCGTTGAGCTGTATTGCAATGCTCTTAAAATCACAGTTCAGATCCAGCGTTTTAACACTGATCTTGTTTCCACTCATTTGGTAAACGCCATCAGGCTGTATAGTTTCGTCTGTTCGCGCATATAAGAGCATTCCAGAGACCTCATGCGGTTTATTGCCAAACTGTGTGTCCTTGTTTTTTACATAGGTAAAAATCTGATATAAATTGTTCGAATGCAGAGTATGCGCATCAAATTGAACCTGCGTGGTGTACGTGTAGTACTTCGCGTCTATGATGAGAACCTTTGCTCCCTGTGCCAGAGTAATGTCGCTTTGCATTATTGGCAGCATCGTGCCGATTCCATCGTCAAGTGCCCACGGGATTTGCGACGCGCTTACATTCAATGTTGGATACTCTTTGATGTAGTATTCGAGTATAAATTTCTCATACAGGCGGCTCATTCTTTGTTCATCTATGAATGACGCCAACTTGTGCTCACCTTGCTCTGTGGTCAGTAGCATTCCCTCAGTGATGAGCTGGCACAGGCTTATCAACATCCGATAGGTTTGATTGTTGCGCTGAAAGCGGATGGCAGACCACTTAACGCTGGTAAGGTCTATGGTGTCCACATTGACAAAGAACAGCATCCTATTTTTGAGCTCATCTTTATATTCGCCTTTTACTTCTTTTTGACGCAACAGTAGCATGACCGTTGTTTTCAGAATCTGGTTAAGAAAGTTGTTCTCGGACAACTCATCATACTCGCAGGTCAGCACACGCTCTCTGGCAATTCTGTTTTTGATAGTTCCGGGCATATCAATTTTTCCGCGAACCACCGCGAGCTCTTCGGTGTGGTTCAGATATTCACGGTAGATGCCCTGCTTTAACTGCTGCCCGATACCTTTGGAGATGATCGCTGCAAAGAGGTCGTGCATATTATCAAACTCTTCTGTAGCCACGTCCTCAAAATTTGACTGATTCAGCGTCGTAAATGCGTAAGACAACATATAGTAAATATTTTTTATGAGTATGCTCTTATCCTTTATCATTGGAACACACCCCGCAGGATGTTCTCCCATCTTTGGAGCCTGGCACTGTCATCGAACCAATACTCACTCAGCATGGGGAGTATGTCATAATCTACGATAGAGCGCAGCCATTCGTCTGTGCAGGCTGTTTGCCCACAGAAATAGCTGTGACCGATGCAGAAGCCCCTTCCCAAAGATCTGTCAAGAGTTATCTCCTTGTTAAGCTCAATAACCTTTGCAATCAGCTCGTTCAGTGTCTCGTCATTCAGGGCTTTTTGGTATTTCATAAAACCTTCCGAGTCAAATCCGGGTTCTACCTCGAAGAAGCTGAAACGACGACGCAGAGCGTAATCTATCATCGCAATGCTACGGTCGGCAGTATTCATCATCCCAATAATATACAGGTTATTTGGAACAGAGAACGAGAGCCCATTGTATGCCAACGTCGCCTTTGTGCCTCGATAGTCACGCTCTATCAGCATGAGTAACTCACCAAATATTTTACTCATATTGCCTCGATTGATTTCGTCGATGATAAAGAAATAATCCTTATCCGGCTGGTTTGCTGCCTTTTGGCAGAAACGATAGAATATTCCTGATTTTAGTTCAAAACCATCATTTACAGGTTTGTACCCCATCACAAAGTCCTCATAGGAGTAGTTTTGATGGAACTGCACAAATTCAATCCGGCTCTCATCTTTTTCGCCCATGATTGAATATGCAAGGCGTTTAGCTGCAAACGTCTTTCCGACGCCCAGAGCACCCTGCAGGATGATGTTTTTCTTGTTCTGTAGGACGGAGACCAGCATATCATATCGGCTCTCGCTCATGTACACTTCATCAAGGAACTCCGCCTTACAATACCTTTCGGCAGCGTCCTCGGCTGCAACGGGGTTTTCATCACGGATAATATCAAGGATAAAATCGTATTCGCCCTTTGTTAGCTTGAAAAGGCTACCCTGTGGATTACTGAAATACTCCATTCGCTCAAGCTCAGAGCAGTTTTTAAGTGTCTGGTAATCGATAGGCGAAGTAAGCCCTTCAACTTTTTCAAAGAAGATCTTTTCTCCATCCTGTTCGGCACTTATCCTGCCTATAGCAACAATTTGCTTTACAGGGTTGGACTCATAGCCGATTATCATATCTCCGGCTTTTGCGTCCAGAAAATTTTGGAATATGCGCCGCTTGTTACCACTGTCATTGTATAGAGTGTACGATTGGACTTCACCAACTGCGATGTCTGCAAAGCTCCAGATTTTCGGATTGGCATTCAACCACCAGTAACCGTGCTCCTCTTCGCCGGGAGCAGACGACACATAAAGCTCCACCTGACTAAGGTCAACTTTATCAAGCGCGGCGGAGAGCTCCTCGCGCAACTTCCATGTATAACTGCCAGCGTCTTCTTTCCTTGCATTTTGACCAATATACAAAATAGGCCACCAGCGTAAACTTTCGTTGTCACGTTCCATTACGGGGCAGCCCGTTTTCTCTGCTACACGCCGCGCCAATGACGATGACCCGATATTGTAGAAATTTTTCGTTTCGCCATATTTAATTGAAAGCTGGGTACAGGTGGCCTGCCCGCCATAGTCTTTAATTCGCTTCATAATTTCAAGACTGCCTGTAGTAAACACTTCAGAGTCACCGAGAAGCTGTACCCACTCGTCTGTAGAGATTTCAGGCGAATAATCCGCAGGGAACCATTCTTCGGTATTTGTCGGTTCTTTATCCTTCTGTGAAAAATAACGGCTGATATAAAAGCCCACATCAATCGTAAGTGTTCTCAGTTCGGGATCGGGATAGCAGGAGTCTGTCAATTGGGATTTAAGAAGACCTGTGAGGCTGTTATCGTTTTTAAGATCCTCGCATATTTCATCGTATAGGGCATAGAAGTTCCGCAGATTATCTGTGTAGGCACCTTTTTTGAAACGATAGTCACTGTCAAGCTCATCAGCAACAGCTTTAACTTCGCCGTATTTGTAAATGTAATATTTGTCGGGAAAACGCAACCAAAGATAAGTGCTGACGGCATTTTCATACTGATAATGCTGTCCCGCGCCATTTCCATACTTTTCAAGCAATAAAGAGGATTTGTCTTTAAACTTAAGGATTCTGGTAACGACATCGTTGCTCTCATCAAACAGGGCGATAAACATTGACCGCACTTCTTCAGGGGCTGTTTTTGCAAAACCCTCAATCATCTTAGCTGGAAAGTTATTCATGGACACAAGCAGGTTATATGTCTTTGACAGGGAGAGGGTTAGCATGCCGGCAAAATCCGTCGCATTAACATCCCAGTTATCCTGGAAAACTTTTACTGCTTCCCATTTGTATTTTTCGTTTTCCCATTGTGTAGAAGCAAAATCAAGCTTGTACTTTGCGAGAACTTCCTGCAAACGGAATTTGTCAAACATGGTATCCCTCCTTAAGCATTGCGCAGGCTCTTGTATATTTCATCAATGAAAAATCTGCCAGTAAATTTTGAAACTGGAAGTTAATCCTTCCGAATAATGACTGGAGACTAACTCTTCCGAAAAAGTATACAATAGATTTCGTTGGTTCACCACCTGCTGCTCCGACCAGAACAGGTGGCCATGATTTTTTTCCATTTGTTTTCACCTTCTGTCACCATCATACTTTGTTCGTAAACGCTTTCGAATTCATTGAATGTCAGCTTTTTCATGTATTCTTTCCTGCTCAGCTCGCTGACACATTCCTGCACCAATTTATACAGATCTATGAGGCTGTCATCCTCCCGGTATGCTAACTGGCAAAAAAAAGAGGAGAAGCCATATAACCCTGCTTTTCAGCGGGACGGTACATCATCATCTCGCGGAGCTTGCCTGTGATCTTGCTGCAAGTGAACTTCACCCCCCTGAAAACCCGGCTGTCCATTATGACAAT
>Ga0172377_10000869_pt1 | contig 29589 bp, 26 predicted proteins | sample Pumphouse3metaG_FD_119749 | JGI IMG/M metagenome (GOLD analysis project Ga0172377, IMG submission 119749) | Leachate microbial communities from a municipal landfill in Southern Ontario, Canada - Pumphouse #3 metaG | ecosystem: Engineered > Solid waste > Landfill > Unclassified | place: Canada... | reverse complement strand
AGGGGAATGTCCTGGAGGCGGTTGCGGTAGGCGAAGTTGTTGTAATGCTTGTATGCTCCGCCGATCTGAACTGGCCCGAAATAGGCGGAGGCGGAGGTATAAATTGCCAGGCCGTCTCCCCCGGCGGGCGTAAGCTTGTCGTCGCGCTGGGCGATCTCCGCGCTGAGTTCCAGAAAGTCCAGATACAATCCCGCGCGGGCGCCCAGGATGTCGTCCTGGCGGTAGGAAGAACCCACCAGGGTCTGCATGCCCACAAAGGAACCGCCGAGGGTGAGGGCATCCAGAACTGGATATTCCACATCCGCGCCGTAAGCCAGGTCCAGCCTGCCGATGGCGCTGGAGCTGCGATAACCGCTGTAAAGGGCTTTGAGGCGCAATTTGTCGTCATAGCGGAATTTGAAGCCGGTCACGCGGTGGTCTTCGTCCAGTTCGAGGTCCTCATAGCTGCGGAAGATGAGCCCGGAGCCGAAGCTTTCCTCGATGGTGCCGGCGTGGATGAGGTAGGAATCCTTGGTGTAGGAGGCGTAAAGCTCCTGCCAGCCCAGGCTGAGGCGGTCGGAGACAAGCTCGTCCAGCAGTTCGGATTGGTCGGTGCTGTATTTGGGCAGTTCAGCGATAAATTTCATCCCCAGCGTGAAGTTCTTGTAGCCCAGGCTGAAGCCGAAGGAGTCCCGGAAATAGACGTGCAGCGAATCCGGGACGCTGCGGTAGATGAGGCTGGCTTCGTTGAGCCCGTTCAGCAGGGGCGTGCTTTGGGCCGCCAACCCGCCCCAGGCTGCCAGCAGCGCCAGCAGGATCAGTGGCAGTTTTCGCATAGCGATTTAGGGTCTTTTTCCGGGGCGAGCTTCAGTTCCGGGCTTAATGTGGCCTCTTCCCCGCAGTCGCAGTCAGCGCAGGGTTCCTCGCAATCGCAGTCCTTACCCTTCTCGGCCTCGATCCCCAGCAGGGAGCGGATCTTCGCTTCATACTCGACCTCGACGCCTGCGGTGAAACCCTTGTGTTCCATCACTATCTCGCCGTTTTTATCCAGAATGAAGGTATGGGGTGGCTCGCCGACGTTCAGTTTTTTAGCCAGGGTCTTGTCCGGGTCGTAGAGGCTTACAAACTGGTAGCCTTTGCCTTTCAGGTACTGCTTGGCCCGGTTTTGGTGTTTGGGGGCGTCAATCGAGATCAGGACCACGCTGAGGCTGTCATATCTGAGGGCGAGGTCGTTGAGGGCCGGCATCGCCTGTTTGCAGGGCTGGCAGTAATCCGCCCAGAAATCAACTATCACGGGGCCTTTGCCCAGCAGGTCGCCGAGGCTGATGTTTTTTCCACTTTCATCGGGCAGGCGAAAATCCGGCATGGGCTCGGCCGCAAGGGTTCCCGCCAGGATCAGCAGAAGGATGAGCAGGATGTGAAATTTCATAATATATCTCCTATGATTATATTTATCAATTACTTGCCTGTTCCGCGCCGAGGGCCTTCGGTGTCGAGAGCAATCCGCCTCCCGCCTGATGCCCGCACCGGATGCGGGGATAATGGGGGAGGCTGGCAGGGAACAAAGCCAGGGGCCTCATGTTTGAACCAGGCTGCTTATCTGTCAAGCGCGACCTCGATCCCGCCGTAAATGCTGGCGTTGTTGCCGAAGATCACTGGTTTATTCTGGGCAAAGATCACCAGCGAGGCGTCGTCCGGGATGGGAACGGAGGATGTGAGGCTGAAGCTGACAGGCTCGGAAAGGTCGAGGGCGCCGATGCTCTGGACCGATTTGGCCCGCACCACGTTGCGCAGGGGTTGGCCCTGGGTGTTGTTAAAGCTGGATTCGCGCTCGATCAGCACGCAGTTCAGCACCAGATCCTGCTGCTGGAAGGGTTCGCTCAGCAGGTTCAGGTTCAGCGAACCGCTGATGGTCTGCCCGTCCACGCTGAAGCTCAGGTTGGCGTATTCGAAAACGCTGTCGAGATTGGCCAGGGTCTGCACTTCGGGCTCGTAGGAAGAGATAATGTCGGCGCTACTGCCGGTGAGCATCACCTCCCCGCCCAAGATGGAAGTGGGCACCGAAAAGGGCCCGTAATACGCGTAAGTTTCATCACCGGAAACGGTTAGGGGCCCGCTGACGTGGTGTTCCAGATAGCTGAGCTGGCCCGGATAGGCCAGTTGCAGATCATGGAGTTCGGCTTCCACCTCAGGGCAGTTGGGGCAGCCCAGGAAAGTAAAGTATTCAATTATCACCCGCTGTTTGACAACAGGCGGCGTGCAGCTGTTCTGGTTTCCCCGCAGCAGCCAGTGACCCTCGCGTTTGGCCAGGTTCTCGCCGGTGAAGGTGCTGTCCACGATCACGCCCTTGCTGTCGGTGATCGTAAGCTTCCAGTTGGCCACGGCGGTGGAATCGGAAAGCTGGTCGGAGGCAAGCAGAGTGGCTCCGGCCACGGCGGTCGGTTGAGCCTGGAAGATCCCTTCCAGCCAGACGCGGCGGTCGGCTTTGTTGATCCCGAAATGGATGTAATCCTCAGCGAAAAAGTCCATCACGGCTTCGATCCCGGCAGCCGGCTGCTCCTGCAGCGCTTGATTCAAAGGCGTGAACAGTTCCAGGTTGAAATCAACCACGTCCGGGGGCTCGAAATCGTGCGGGAAGCGGTCGCAGCCAGCCGCGAACAGGGCGGCTAGCAAGATCAGGGCGGGGATGGCGAATTTCTTCATTCTACTATCTCCGCGGGGATCTGCTCCAGGGCTTGCAGCAGGTCTTCCTTGCTGAAGAGTTCCGCCATCTTGATAGGCTCCCGGCCCGGGATGTAGAGCACGTTGAAGGGCACGCCGATGCTGCCGCCTTTTTGCATCCAGTCTTTCAGAACCGGGTCTTCGCGGGTGAAATCGCCCTTGAGCAGTACCACCCCGCGGTTTTTGAATTCCGCTTCGATGTCGGGCTGATGCAGCACTTTCTTTTCGTTCACCTTGCAGTTGGTGCACCAGGCCGCCCCGATGTCCAGGAAGACCGTTTTGCCCTCGGTCTGCAGCCTCGCAAAGAGTTCCGGGCTGAAGACAAACCAGCCGGGATGGTCAGCCGGCACCATGCCTTCGGCGTTGGCCACGGCTGTTTCCCGGGGCCGGTAATCCTCTTTCCAGGGCAGCAGGGTGGCGGCCGAAACTGCGATCACGGCCACTGCGGCCAGACCCAGAACGATCTGCACTCCCTTTTTATGCTCCGGCCGCACAAAGCGTCCGTAGAGCCAGGCGGCAAAGCCCAGCCAGACAACGTAGAGGCCGGTGTTCATGATGTAGGTCCCGCTTGCGGTGAGGCCCCAGACATTGGAAAAATACTTCCAGGTGAGGTACATCAGCACAAAGCCCATCAGTTCCTTGAAGATGTTCATCCACTCGCCGGGTTTGGGGATCAGCTTGAGGGCCTTGGGAAAGAGGCTGATGATGATGAAGGGCAGGGCAAAGCCAAAGCCGATGAGCAGGAAAAAGAGCACCAGCATCGGCGAGGAGAGGCGCACCGCCACTTCCAGCGCCGGGCCCATGAAGGGCCCCATGCAGGAAAAGCCCATCAGAAAGGCGAACACACCGCCGAAAAAGGAGCCCGCGTAGCCCTGTTTGGAGGTGGTTTTGGCCGCGGCGTTCATGCCGGGAACGGTCATTTCCCAGACTCCCAGCAGCGAAAGCCCGAAGAGGAAAAGGATGCTCATCATGATCAGGTTATAGACCAGGCTCTGGCTCAGGAAACCGTAGCTGAGATTCACTCCAGAGGCCCGCGCGATCACAAACACGGCCGCGATAGCGCCAAAGGAGATCAGCACCCCCAGGGTGTAAACCAGAGTATGGATCAACACTTTGGTCACGTCCTGCTGGGCCTGGCTCACCATGCTCATCGCCCGGATGGGCAGGATCGGCAGCACGCAGGGGGTAAGGTTCAGCACCATTCCACCCAGGAGCGCCAGCAGCATGTAATACCAGATCTTGCCGCCGCTGGCCTGGGCCGGAGGTTCCGCCGGGGTATCCAAAGGGGCGGATGTGGCAGCCGCCGCCAGGCTGTCTGCCTCGGTTTCCTCGTCCTTGTCTTCTTCCACCATCGGCTCGGTTTGTTCTTCTGTAACAGCTTCTTCCGGCACCAGGGGCAGGATCTCCAGGCTCACCCTTCCTTCCTCTTCCCGGGGCGGATCGCAGAAGCCGCTGGTCTTGTGGCAAAGGCCATAGGACATCGCCGCGGTGATGGTCAGCTTGCCGGGTTTGGCGGTTTTGCTTACCGTGAATGGCCGGCTGAGGGTGAGGCTTTTATAATACTCCCAGATGCCTTCATTTTCATGGCTGGGCTGGGGATAGCGGGTATCGCCGAAAGTCAGCTGGGGGTAGTCCCCCACCTCGATCAGATAGAGGTATCCTTCCTGCCCGTCGGCGGGATCGTAGGACTGTTTCTTCTCGGGATCGGCAATGGTGAGCGTGGCCCGCAGAACAGCTTTGTCCCCGGGTTTCAGCTTGCTGGGGCTGACGCTGAATACCACGCTCTGCGCGCTCAGCAACAGAGCGGAAACAGCCATCAGCGCCATCAGGAAGAGCGTCTTGGCTCGAAGGCGCATCTATAACCTCCACGGTTGGCATATTATATCGTTAAACATTATTAGCAATTCACATTCCATAGGGCGGAATGTTTTCCAGCACCGATCTGGCCCGCCGCAGCCGCAAGTCGTGGTATTGGGAGATTACCAGGCCCAGGATGGTGAGCAGCACTCCGGCCACGATCCTCCAGGTGATCGCGTCGCCCAGGATCAGCCAGGCCAGGATGACCGTGAACACGGGGATGAGGTTGCTGAACACGTTGGAACGGATCACCCCCAGTTCGCGGATCACACCGGTGAAGAGCATGAAGGACCCCACCGAGGCGAAGAGGGACATCGCGGCGATGGTCAGCAGCCCCTTGGGGGAATGGGTCACGGTGGAAAAATGCTTCCAGTCGAAGATCAGAAAGAGCGGCAGCATATAGAGCATGCCAAAGAGGCTTTGCCAACCCACGATGGTAAGGGAACGGTATTTTAAGGTGAGCTTGCGCACTGTGATCCCGTAAAACATACCGGCAAAGACAGCCAGCAGCAACAGGAGAACGCCTTTCAGGGTGCCCGAGAGGTCCGGCTCGGCAAAACTCAGCAGGGCCACCCCGGAAAACGAGACCAGCAGGCCCACCACCAGCAGGGGATAGATCTTTTCCCTCAGAAACAGCCAGGCTCCCACGGCCGTCACCACCGGAATGGTGGAAATGATCAGCGATCCCAGGGTGGAGGAAACGAACTGCATGCCGTTGGCCTCGCCGATGAAATAGAGAAAAGGCTCAAAAAAAGACACCATCATCAGATAGAGCAGGTCTTTTTTCTCTAAACGCTGCTTCTTCTTGAGCAGGAACATCACCCCAAACAGAAGCAGGGACGCCAGAACCAAGCGCAAGAACACGATCTCGTAGGGACGGTAGGTTTGCAGCGCCACCTTGATCCAGACAAAGGTGATCGCCCAGAAAAACATCGCTCCGACCGCCCTCAGATAAGTTATCCACATCCTCATTCGCTCTGTCCGCCGCTAATCTTTCTTGATGGCTCCCACAGGACAGCCTCTGAAACTGCCGTTTCCCTCCACGCAGATCCCGCATTCGGTGCATTTGGCCGGATCTATGTAAGCCCTTCCCCTGCTGAATGCTATCGCCCCAGTGGGACAGGGATTCACACAGAGCCGGCAGCCGATGCAGGTTTGGGCGTCAACCCGGTAGCTGGCAGTGCCGCCGGTTTCCACCTTGCCCTGTTCCAGGTTCCTTAAAACTATGGGATCCTGATCTTTGGCGGCCCAGATCTTGCTGACCAACAGCAGGTTCTGGCTCCGAATGCCTGCCGCCGCCAGGGTGTCTCCGGCCGCAAAAACCAGACCCAGTGAGTCCAGCAGGCTGGCAGGGGCCAGCAGCAGGCGCAGTTCGTCGCCCAATTCATCTATCAGCCAGACCTGGGTGTCCCGGATCTCAATCACGCCGCTGTGAGCGCTTATCTCCTGGTCCGTGGCGATGGTGGCGAAGGCTGGAAGTAGCGTTAGAACTGCAAGTAGAGTTATCAGGACATGTTTCAAAGCAGATCCTCCCGGTTCTTATTCTTCAGGTGTTCCACCACCTTTTTTACCTCTTCGCTTCTGACTTTGGTGGTCACCAGGATGGCGTCTTGGGTTTCCACCACGCAGAGCCCCTCCACACCTATCAATGCTACGAATTTATCACTGTAAACATAATTATCCCGGGCTTCCAAAGCTAATCCTGGCTGCTGGAAGGAATTCAAGTGCTCATCGGCCTCCGCGATGTCCGCCAGCGCTTTCCAGGAGCCAACGTCGCTCCAACCGTAGCTTACGGGTATCACAGCCCTTTGCCGGGCGGGTTCCATGATGCCGATGTCGATCGGGGTACGGGGCATGCGGGCATAAATTTCGGCTACCTTTTCTTCCGCGGCACCGGCCGCGCGCAGCTGCACCACTTCTTCCGCGATCTTCAGAGCCTGGGGCAGAAACTCCGCGAAAGCCTGTCCGATGGTGTCCAGGGTCCAGCAAAACATCCCGCTGTTCCACAAAAAGCTGCCCTGGCGCAGGAATTGGGTGGCGGTGTCCAGATCGGGTTTTTCCTTGAAACGCAAAACATTCAACACTCCCGGTTCCAGCTCTTCGCCGGCCTCAATGTAGCCATAGCCGGTGGCGGGATATTCCGGCACGATGCCGAAGGTGACCAAAGCGCCGCTCCGGGCCACTTTCTCCGCCCGGGCCAGGCTGCCCAGAAAAACTTCTGTATCACTGATCACATGGTCCGCGGGCAGCACCACCATGCTCTCATCGCCGGAGTATAGCTCTTGCAGCCGGGCCAGGGCCAAAGCGATGCAGGGCGCCGTGTTCATGCCAAAGGGTTCGATGATGATGTTGTCCGCCGGGATCCGGGGCAAATGCTGGCGCACCAGCTCAGCCTGGGAAGCTGCTGTTACCACATAGGTCCGTTCGGCCGGAACCAGCGGCTCCAGGCGCTCAAAGGTGAGCTGCAGCATGGACTTGGCGCCGGATATCCTCAGAAACTGCTTGGGCCTGGCAGCCCGGCTGGCTGGCCAGAAACGGGTGCCGGAACCTCCGGCCATGATCAATGCGAGCATATCTGTAACCTCTTTTCAGCGAATGATCTGAACGTCTTTGGGATAGCTTGTCTGCCAGACCGAAGCAGGGATCGTGGCGTTGAGTTTGATCCCGGAAAAGCTGTAGCTGACGCTGTTGCCGCCCTTGTCCGTGTAGCTGAGTTTGTTCACGATTCCGCTGGCGGGATCGAGGGTGGCTGTGAGCGAAGTTACCAGCTCGTCGTCTTTGGGCAGCAGTTTCACGCTGGCCGCTGTTTTGGACTGGGAGGTGATCGTAACAGAGGATTTGGCCCAGTAGAGTTGCAGGATCTCCACCGGGTTCATTTTGCCGAATTGCGGCTGCATGGCGCTTTGGAACAGCGTGTTGGAGGAAGCGTCATAGAGTTCCACCCTTTGGTTTTCGATTTTGAGCGACTGGACGCTGGGTTTGCTGAAGCTCATCAGCATGCGCCCAGGCGTGAAGTAGATCCTGCCGGAATAGGTGATGGTCTTTTTTAGCTGGGGGTAATGGTTGCTTTGCCGCACCTCGGCCTGGAAGCTGGCCAGGCCCTGGTAGGCGGATCGCAGCTTGGCATACAGCTCTGAACTGCTCAGAGCGCTCAGGGCGCTTCCGGCAGCCAGCAGCGCCAGCAGGGCAATTATGTACTTTTTCATCTCGTATCCTTTAAAAAACATGATCGTGAGAATGCCGCCCCGAAACAATTACTCCGGCGGCAGCCGGTTTCCTGCGCATTACCGCTCTTCCCGCAGGATGCCGCGCTGGACCAGATCTTCGCTGCTGGCCAGAACGTCGCGGGATTTGCTGCCCAGATGGGGGCCGATGATCCGTGCCCGCTCCAGCAGGTCGATAAGCCTGCCGGCCCGGGCGTAGCCTATCCTGAAATGCCGCTGCAGCATGGAAACCGAGGCCGTGTTGGCATTCACCACCACCCTGGCGGCTTCGGGGAAAAGCTCATCGTCATATTCAAAATATCCCATGTCGCCACCGTCTTCTTTCACAATGCTGAAATCCTGTTGGGGCTTGGGTTGCATGGCCAGAAATTCACAGACCCGGGCGATCTCGTGATCGGAGACAAAGGACCCGTGAATGCGCTCTGTGAGAGCTTTTCCGGGCGGCAGAAAGAGCATGTCGCCGTTGCCCAGAAGGCGTTCGGCGCCGATCTGGTCCAGGATCACGCGCGAATCCACGCGGGACGAGACCTGGAAGGCGATACGGGCGGAGAAATTGGCCTTGATCATGCCGGTGATCACCTTGATGGAGGGGCGCTGGGTGGCCAGGATCAGATGGATGCCCACTGCCCGGGCCATCTGGGCCAGCCGGGTGATCGGCACTTCGATGTCTTTGCCGCTGGTGAGGATCAGGTCCGCGAATTCATCCACGATGATCACGATATAGGGCAGCTTTTCCGCTTCCCTGTCCTGCTCCGCTTTTTCGTTGAAAGAGCTGATGTCGCGCACCCGGGCTTCCTGCAGCAGTTCATAGCGGTGTTCCATTTCGCGCACGGCCCAATACATGTTTTCCAGGGCCTGCTCCGGATCGGTCACCACCGAGCCGATCAGGTGCGGAAGGCCGTTGTAGCCTGCCAGTTCCACCCTTTTGGGATCGATCAGGATCAGGCGCAGATCCTCTGGCTTGGTGCGCAGGATGAAGCTCATGATGATGGCGTTGATGCAGACGCTTTTGCCGCTGCCGGTGGCGCCCGCGATCAGCAGGTGCGGCATTCTGGCCAGGTCTGTCACCACCGGATGTCCGGCGATGTCTTTGCCCAGTCCGAAAACCAGCTTGGAATTCAGCGACCTGATCTCCTCTGAAAGCAGCAGGTCGCGCAGGTAGATCATGTCCCGCGTAAGGTTGGGGATCTCGATGCCGATCAGCCCCCGTCCCGGAATTGGGGCCTGCACGCGGATGGATTTGGCTTTGATGGCCAGGGCCAGGTCGTCCGCCAGGGAGGTGAATTTGTTAACCTTCACCCCTTTGGCAGGCTCCAGTTCATACTGCGTGATGATCGGCCCGATATTCACGTTGCGCACTTCCGCCTCGATGCCAAACTCGGCCAGCTTGCTTTTCAGCACCTGGCTGGTGCCCAGGATCTGGTTTTCGATCTCCTTGCGATCTCGCTCGGAAAGCTTCACCGGGCTTTCCAGAAAGTCCGCTATCGAGGGCATCACATATTCGCGCTCGTCATCGGGGATGGATTCCGGGTCCGGCGGCCGCTTTTTCTCTTTGCCGCCGCCTTTGCCGCCAGCCGCAGGCTCGGACTGATTGATGGCTGGGAAATCGCCCCCTCCGCTCTGGGAGTGGTTCTGGATCACCGGCTGGGGCGCCGGCTGCGGCCCGGGCTGGATCTCCGTGGTAATGGTCGGCTGGGCCGGTTTTTCCTTGGCGGGCTCGGACCCGCGTTGTTTGGTTAGCTCGCGCCAGAGATTGGCAAAGAAAACTTTGAGGCGCCGGTATTCAAAGAAGAGGATCAGCGCCAGGGCCATGCCCAGCCAGAGCAGCAGGGCGGCGCCGAAAGCGCTGAAAACCGCCTCCAACCCTGTCCAGATCGCCCGGGGGACCACTGTGTGCCCCGGGGCGACCAGCTTCCCGGCCAGCCACACCTGCAGCAAAAAGGCCGCGGTCAGCAGCAGCCAGAATTTCTGCCTGTTGCGCTGGGAACCGGGGTCCAGGAAGTATAAGAAACTGATGATCCCGATCAGAATGGCTCCGATCAGCGAAAAGTAGTAGCCGAAGAAGTAGCAGAGGCCCCAACCGACGGCGACGCCGAACACCCCGATGGGATTGTCCACCTGCGCGTCCGCCACAAACGGCCAGCGGAAAACGTTGCCTTTCAGGCTCAGATAATCCTTGTCCCCCTGCAGGGATTCCAGCCCGAAGAGCAGGCTGATCATCACCAGCAGCGCCAGCAGGGTCAGCCCTCCCGCGATCAGGCGCTTCTGCCAGGGCTTGAGGCCCGGGGTGCGTTTGCTGCTGGTCTTCTTCCTGCTTTTGCCGGCCATGGCTTTGGTCCTAAACGCTGAAGCGGACTGAGATGATGTCCCCGTCCCGGACGATATAGTCCTTTCCTTCCAGGCGGAAGAGCCCTTTTTCGCGCAGATGCTTTTCGCTGCCGTGCTCCATCAGGTCGTCGTAGCGGAAACATTCCGCCCGGATGAAGCCCCGGGCCAGGTCCGAATGGATCTTGCCGGCGGCAGTGACGGCGTTGTCGCCGTCTTCAATGGTCCAGGCGCGAACCTCGTCCTCGCCCACGGTGAAAAAGCTGATGTAGCCCAGCAGGCCGTAACACAGGCGGGTAAAGCGGTCGCGGATGCTTTCGCCGATGCCCATGTCCTCCATGAAAAGCTGCGCCTCGTCGCTGTCCAGCTTGCTCAGTTCCTCTTCGAACCTGCCCGCGATCACCTCGGCGGCATAGCCTTTGCCGGCAATTTCCTGCTTCAGCGGCTCGAGGGAGTGGTAATCCTCTTCGGCGCAGTTGATCAGCACCAAGAGCGGTTTCTGGCTGAAAAAGCGGAAGCCGCGCAGGGCCTTTTCCTCCTCCGGATGCAGCTGCAGTTCGCGCAGCGGCCGGCTGTTCTGCAGCTGTTCGCAAACCTGGCGCAGGATCTTTTCCTCGTGCTGGATGGCAGCGGTTTTAACCCCCCGTTTGTAGCCCAGCTCGATCTTCTCGATCCGCTTTTCCGCCACGATCAGGTCCGCCAGCAGCATCTCGTCTTCAAACGAACCCAGCTGCGCCAAGGGCTCCCCGGCAGCGTAAAGTCCGTCCAGTTCTGCGTCTTTGAAGGCGCGCAGCACCAGAACGAAACCCTCGTTGGCCTTGATGTCCGAGAAGAGCGCGTTGTCCGGGTTTTCGGCATGGGCGGAAAATATGCCCGGATAGTCGCGGTATTCGATATGGGCGTAAATGGTCTTTTTGGGGTGGTAGAGCGCGCTGAGTTTGTCCACCCTTTCGTCCGGCACCTGAACCACGCCGATGTTGGCTTCCGTGGCCGCGGGCGCGTATTTGTCCGTGCTGGCTTCACTTCCGGTGAGGGCGTTGAATATGGTGGTCTTGCCGCTTTTGGGCGGTCCGATCAGGGCTATCTTCATTGCTTGGGGTTCTCCGTCAGGCTTTTCAGGGCGCGGAGCTCTGCCGCGCTCAGGTAGCGCCATCTGCCTACAGGCAGGTCTTTGAGCATCAGGGTGCCGAATTGCAAACGCTTCAGCCGCAAAACCTTGGCTCCCACGGCCTCCACCATCTGCCGGATCTGGCGCTTGCGGCCTTCGGTGATCACCAGCTTCAGGGTCTGGCCCTGGCCGCTGCCGCTTTTCACATAAACCCCGGCGGAGCGGGTGATCCCGCCTTCGATCTGCACGCCGCGGCGCAGCTCCTCCAGCTCTTTTTTGCTCAGCTGGCGGTTGATATCCACCCGGTAAACTTTTTCCACCTTGCGCTTGGGATGGGTGAGGCCGTTGATCAGCTCGCCGTCGTTGGTCAGCAGCAGCAGCCCCTCGGAATTTTTGTCCAGGCGTCCGGCGTAGCGCAGGTTGGCGGCATTTTCCGGCAGCAGGCTGTAAATGGTCTCGCGGTTCAGTTCGTCGGAATGGGTCACCACGTAGCCGCGCGGCTTGTTCAGCATCAGATAGGTCTTTTTGCCGATCCGCTCCAGCTCTTTGCCCCGGTGGCTCACGGTGTCCGAAGCGGGATCGATCCTGCGGCTGAGGTCGGTGCAGGGCTCGCCGTTCACATTCACCTCGCCGGAGCGGATCAGCTCGTCCGCCTCGCGGCGCGAGCAAAGCCCGCATTCCGCCAGCCAGCGGTTCAGACGCACGCCCTCACCAGGTTTCGAGGCTGTTTTGGATGATCGTGCTGAAGAGCCGTTCGATGAGCTCATCGGTTGCTTCCTCTTTGCTTCTGGATTTGGCGGTGCTGGGGCTGTCCGGGGTAACGGCGTACGCTTCGCTGAGCGCCAGATTCTTGTTTTCGTAGATCACCTCATTGTTGATCAGATCGGTGAAAGTGACGCTGCAGCTCAGGCGCAGCATATAGTCCTGCACGTTGTTGCCGCTGTCGTAGCTGTAAACGCTTTCGGCAAAGTCCAAAATGGTGCCTTCCAGCGTGCAATCCGGCTGCTGGGTAACCAGTTTCAGGCGTCCGTCCCGGCTGAACTGCTGGGTGAGGCCGTTGAGGACCGTATCGCCCAGGTCAAACTGGGAACTTTGGTTCTCAAAAGAGCGCACGGCAATTTTTTTCAAATGCGGGTAAGCATTTGAATATACGGAATATGAACATCCACAAAGTACCGCCGCAAGCAGTGCCGGGTAAATAAATTTCTTGACCATTATGCCATGCTCAAAAAAATCTCTATCCTTGTCAAGTTAAACCTTGCCAAAAGGCCAAAACCCGTTTTTTATGCACGCCACTGCCAAGGGAGGTAAATCATGGCGAAAAAATATCTGTCCAAGGCCGACGCAGCCAAGAAGCTGAAGGTCTCCCAGCGCGTCATCCAGGAGATGATGAACAGCGAGGTCTTCGAAACCAAGCAGGTGGGAAAAAACCTCAAGATCGACGAGGATTCCCTCAACGAATGGCTGGAGAACCTCAATGAATCGGAGGAAAAGATGCTCGCCCTCAAGCGCGTGATCTGCCACTTTGAGGAATACATGCGGCCGGAGAACATCTTTCTGGATTTTGAGGCCGAAAACAAGTTCGACGCCATCCGCATCCTCAGCGTCAAGGCCAAGGACCTCAAACTCGTCCGCGACGCCCGCTGGCTCTACGAAGTGGTGGTCGCCCGCGAGGAACTGATCTCCACCGCCATCGGCCACGGCGTGGCCCTGCTGCATCCGCGCCATCTGCATCCCTCCAAGATCAAAACCCCCAGCATCCTCTTCGGCCGCTCCAGCACCGCGGTGGATTTCGACGCCCCGGACAACAAACCGGTGAACATCTTCTTCATGCTGCTGCTCCACAACGACAAACAGCACCTCTTCAGCCTCTCCTATATCTCCAAACTGATCATGAATCCCGATATCCTGGCCGCGTTCAGCACCGCCGCCAACATCGAGGACATCCACAACATCCTCACCGTGCTGCCCGAAGAACAGAATAAATAAGATGCCCCGCGTCCGCGTCATCCTCGGCAGCAAGAGCGATCTGGCTGCCTGCGAGCCTCTGAAGCAGGTTTTGGAGGAATTCGCCGTCGATTACGATTTCCACGTCTCCTCCGCGCACCGCAAACCCGAAAACACCGCCCGGCTGGCCCAAAACGCCGAAGCGGAAGGGGTGCAGCTGATCATCGCCGCCGCCGGAATGGCGGCCCACCTTCCCGGAGTAATCGCCTCCCACACCATCCTGCCCGTGATCGGGATCCCCCTGGCCAGCGGAGGCCTCGGCGGCCTGGACGCCCTGCTCTCCATAGCGCAAATGCCACCCGGAGTGCCGGTTGCCTCGGTCGCGGTCGGTGGCGCCAAAAACGCCGCCCTCCTCGCCATCCAGATCCTGGCCCTGCAAGACCCCCAGCTCCGGGGAAAATTCCGCGCCTACAAACAGAAACTAGCGGAAAGCTGATCCCGGCCCTTTCTCCAGTTTTCTTTGGCGCCAGCCGTTTCACGGCTCAGCGGCCTCCCGCCGCCGCTTTATCCGCTGCCGTAAAGCCAACCCGGATTCCGCAGAGCTTTTTATCCTTCAAAACCGGAAATCCACCTAGAGCCCTCCCAGCATCATTACGGGATAAATACGGGATCAATACGGATTTCATCCGTATTGATCCCGTATTTATCCCGTATTGATAATGGGAGCCAAACAGGTTTTTTTAGATATTTACGCTCGCGCTGGCCGCGGAGGCGGACGAAAATTTCCTTGACGGTTTAAGCCTGATCCGGAAAAAGAGTAAAGCTGGTTACAGCCATTGCCGGCACGGATCCCATGAACACTGCAAAAGGAATATCCGCCCGCCTATGATCTACGTTCCGCCTTTTATAACGGCCAAGCTGCGGCGCGGTAAAGCGCGCGGGCAGCTGGACGCCTTTGTGCTTTGCTGCGAGCTGGCGAATTGTGAACAGCTGAGTGCCGGGCTGCGGGAAAAAGGGAAAAAAGGCGCGCAAGAACTGGCCCTTTTGCTGGGCCAGGTGTTTCAGGGCCCTCTGGAAGAGGTGGAAAGGCGGGGCGGGATAGTTGCTCGCTGGGACGGGGACAATTTTCTGGCGCTGTTTCCCCGCGAAGAACCGCTGCAGTTCCTGGCCGCGCTGGCTCACATCCAAACATTTGCCCGTTCCATCCGCGCCAATAGGGGCCGGATATCGCCCCGGCTTAGGCTGGTGCTGGGTTATGGCCGCATCGGCTGGCGGATCATTCCCAACGAGTTGCAATACGATTATCTTTTCTTTGGCCCTGAGCTGGAGCGAATGGAAACACAGCAGCGGGGTTCCGGCACGCTGATCCAGACTAGCGGCGCCACCAGAAAACTGGGCAGCCTGGGTTTGCTGACAGGCAAAGGAAAACCGGCCCGGATCACAAAACCCCTGCCCGCGCGGGATCAGGCTTTCAGCGCGGATCCAGCTCTTAGGGAAAAGTTCTTGCATCCCCGCTTCCGCAACCTGAAGCCCGAACCGGAATTCCGCGAGGTGGTTTGCACCTGGGTGAAACAGGAATGGAACGATCCCGTGCTCCTGCAGCAGGTGATCCAGGACATGGAATTGATCGCCATCACCTTCGGCATCTTTGTTTCCAAGCTGCAGAAGACCGGCAGTGAATACTGCGCCCTGTCCTGGCTCGGCGTTCCCCGCAGGGACGGCAAAGCCGCTTACAAAGCCTGCCGCGTGGCTTTGGACGCGCTGAAAACCTATCCCGGCCTCCGGCACGGGATCGCCACCGGAACCGTGTTTTGGGGAAGGGTGGGCGGCACCGGGTTCGGGCATTACGTGGTTTGCGGACCGCTGGAGAAACGCGCGCGGCAACTCTGCGAACTGGCCCGGCCGGGCGAAACCGTCACCGATCCCAAGATCCGCGCGGAGCTGAGCGGCCAATTCACTTTCGAGCCTCTTGTCAAATCCCCGGCGATCATGCAACTGCCTGAGCGCCAGGCTTATAAACTCACTGGAATGCCCGCACCGGGGCAGCTGAGATCCCGGCAAGTGTTCATTGGCCGCCAGCGAGAACTGGCCAGCCTGAAAGCCGGCATCGGCAGAAGCCTCGCGGCCGGGGATAACCTCGCCCTGTATGTTTGCGGCGAACCCGGCATCGGCAAGACCCGGCTGGCAGAAGAGCTCATCAACGCGCTTCCGGCCGGCACCTGCCAGATCTTCAGGCTGTGGTGCGACCCGGCTTCCGCTCCGCTGGAACCCCTGCGACAGCTTTTCCGGCAGCTGTTCCCGCTGCCTGAGGATCTGGACCCGGAACAGGCGGCATCCGCTTTCAGGCAAAGGTGGAAAACCTGGGCCGGCAACAACAAAACACTGCTAACACAGGAATCTTTGATCGCCGCCATCCTCGGTTTGCACTGGCCGGGTTCAAGGCTGGAACTAACTCCGCCGGAACTGCGGCTGGCCCGGATCTTCGAAGCCGCGGAGCTGGTTCTTGATGAAATGGCGTCGCGCCAAGCCCTGCTTATCCACATCGATGACCTGCAGTGGCTGGATCCCCAATCCCGGGAGTTTTTCCTGGGCCTGGGAAACTCAAGACTGCGCCGGACCTGCATTTTGGCCTCCACCCGCTATCTTGAGGACGGATCGGTCCCCGCGCTGCCTCTGGCCAATTTCACATCCCGGCGCGTCGCTCTGGGTCCGCTTAAGCAAAAAGAAGTTCTGGATCTGCACCGGGCTCTGCTGGGCGTGGCTGAACTGCCAGCCGCTTCGGTGCGGCTCATCAGGAAAAAAGCCAACGGCAACCCTTTTGCCATCGAGCAAACGGTGGCCCTCTGCCTCGAACGCGGCCGGGTGAACGCCCGGGGCGAGTATAACCTGCCCGAGAATTGGGAACAATACGATCTTCGGGATGTGCTGCTTTTCCGCATCAACCAGCTGAGCGCCAAAACCCGGGAGTGCGTTTACAACGCCAGCGTTCTGGGCATGCGCTTCAACATCAAGGTGCTCTCCCAGATGCTGCATGCGGATTCCCGCCGGGAATTGGCCAGCGGCTCCCGGAACCGCTTCTGGAAAGATCTCGGCGAGGTTTTCTACATTTTTTCCCACGTCCTCATCCAGGAAGCCGCCTATGCCCAGATCGTGGGAGAAGAGCTGGGCAAGCTGCATCTCAGCGCCGCCGAGGCCATGGAAAAGGTCTTCGAACACGAACTGAACGAACACGCCGAGGAGATCGCTTTGCACTATGAAAAGGCCGGCAGGATGGAACAAGCCGCCCATTACTACGACCGGGCGTCCGACAACTACTGGAGGTCAAGCTTGTTTGAACGCCTGGAAAGCAATGTCCCTGAGCGCCACAGCCTGCGGCACAGACAGCGCCCAGTATTGCGAATACAGCTTTCACCTGGCCCTGCTTTACCACTATCTGCTGCGCTTCCGGGAGGCCGAACCCCTCTATCTGGAAGTGATCAGGATCGCCAGGCAAATTCATGGCTTGCGCTCGCCAGCCCTCAGCCCCTATCTGAACAACCTGGGCCGCTTCTACAAAGACACCCGCCGCTATGCTAAAAGCGAAAAAATGCTCCGCCGCTCGCTGGCCATCGAACGCAAGCTGAATCCGACAGGTTCCAACGTGGCCGACAGGATCAACAACCTGGGACACCTGTATGCGATCCGAAAACAGTTTGATAAAGCCAAGGCCATGTTCCTCGAAGCGCTGCAGATCATGGAAACATACTACGAGACCGGGCATTTTTTTACCGGGACCGTCTGCGGCAACCTGGGCGCGACCTACCTCCAGCTTGGCCAACTGGGCAAAGCGCGGAAAATGCTGAACCGGGCGGTGGAGATCAGTTATGGCTACTGGGGCGCAGGAAATCCCGTGACAGCCATCTATCTGGCCAATCTGGGCAAAGTGCACCAGGCTTGGAAACACTTTGCCAAGGCGGAAACCCTCTACCTAAAAGCCTTGGGCAATATCAACGGACCCTTCGGCGACCTGCATGCAAAAACCCTGATGGTGGTAACCCTGCTCCGGGACCTCTATGCGGAATGGGGCAAGCAGGAAAAAGCCACCCACTATGCCCAATGGCTGGCCGGGGCGGAATAGCAGCCCACCTGATCCACCCCCGGTAGCTATCCCTGAATATTTTCCGGTGAGAACCACCAGCGGCTAAAAGTTCTGCCTATCCGCTAAGCCTTGCCTGGCAAGGGTCTGCCCCGTCCAAAAGAAAAAAGAGAAAATTATGCTTGACAAAAAACACCGCTCTCAGAGAGTTGAAATCACAGACCCTACATAGAATGCCCTCCGAGTCCGTGGGGACGCCGCCCGGCGATCCCCACGGTTTTTTTTATTCTTTCTAAAGCCAGAAGGGCTCAGCAGCGGCTTTGCTGACCTACCTGAAGCGGGGGTTCAATAGCCTGAGGGAGCGGCGGGAACGCCGAATATTTTGCCTTGGCGGCCTTTCCGGGTAAATTGTCTGTGGCGCCCACTGGCCCTCCGGGGTTGCTGCCAGAATAAAAGATATCCAGCAAGGAGCTTTGCCCATGCGCAAGATCAGATTGATAAGAACTGCCCGGCCCACCGTGGACGGCGCCGGAGTGCGCCTCCACCGCGCTTTTGGCTTCGGCGACGAACGCCTCTTCGATCCCTTCCTGTTGCTGGATGATTTTCGCAACGACGATACCAGAAATTACCTGGGCGGCTTTCCCTGGCATCCGCACCGAGGCATCGAAACCATCACCTACATGCTGGAAGGCAGCGCCGAACACTCCGACAGCCTGGGCAACAGCGGCGTGATCCGCAAGGGCGAGGTGCAGTGGATGACAGCCGGAAAAGGCATTGTGCATCAGGAAATGCCCAAACCCAATGAACTGGGGCGGATGTACGGCTTCCAGCTCTGGGCGAACCTGCCCGCGGCCAAAAAGATGATGAAACCCCGCTACCGCGATATCAAGGCGCAGGACATCCCCCTGACCAGAACCGCCTCCGGAGCGGAAGTGAAAGTGATCTGCGGCTCCTTTGAAGGGATGGTGGGACCGGCCCTCGACATCGTGATCGAGCCCCAATATTGGGACGTTTACATCCCTCCCAACAAAGAGCTTGTGCTGCCGGCGCCGGCCGGCGAGACCTGCTTTTTCTACGCTTACGGGGGCGAGGCCAGCGTCGGCGATCAACGGATCAAAAACCGCCAGACCGCACTGCTGGACGACGGCGACGAGGTGGCCATCACCTCCTCCGGATCAGGTTTCAGGATGCTCTTTGTGCGCGGCAAACCGCTCAACGAATCCATCTCCTGGCGCGGCTCGATCGTTATGAACACCCGCGAGGAGATCGAAACGGCCTTCCGCGAACTGGAAAAAGGCACATTCCTTAAGTAGGTTCCCGGAAATCTGACCGATAGGTTTCATAGCATCAGAATCGTTTGCGCATCGACTCTATAGGCACAACAATCCAACCGATCAGGAGGATATCCCGGCTACCGGTGTTTCAGATCTCATCTGAATCCTTTCACCGAAGGTTTTCATTGACACAAAAGGGCCTGTAGGGATTGTGGAACCGATGATTTAACAAGGGAGTTCAAATGAAGACCAACAGCTCAGGCTGGGCGCCAACCATCACTCTGGCAAAGCTTTTTGAAGAGCAGAACCAGTTTTTTGACGCCCTGGCCGCTTATGAACTGATCAGCCAGACCGATTCTTCGCCGGCCGTGCGGGAGAGAATAGAAGCGCTGCATCTGCGCATTCTGAGCGATCCCGTGAGCCGCTACGACCCCCGCATCGAAAAACTCTTCACTCCGGAGGAGCTGGCCTATTTGAAGATCCTGGACCACCAGGGCTTTGAGAATCTGGCCCGGGCCCGGGAAAAACTGAGTGAAAACTACCTGGGCGCGGACATCTATATTGAAGAGGACGAGGACTTTCTAAACGACGATTTGGATGAGGCGGACGCCTTGGCCCAGATCCTGCAGGAGATAGAGCAGCAGGCTCAGCTGAACCTCACCGAGACCGTTCCGGACGCCCGGGAATTCACGGTGAAAGACCTGCTTGTTGCGCTGCTGGGCAGGTTCGACAAGGACCAGAAGCTCACCGATGTCCGCCTGAGCGATCTGGTGGCAGTGATCCTGGAGATGCAGGACCCCAAAGAAAAAGCCTGATGCCGGCCAAAGCGGAACCCAGATACAACAAGCTGTGTGAACGCTGCCGCAAGAAGTGCAAGCAGGCAGCGAGCGTCACCATCATCAGCTGTCCGGATTTTGAGCCCCAGCCGGTGCAGTTGTTGGTTCCCCTGAAATTTCCGCCCGGCCGGCCCAGAAAATTCCGTCCCTGAATCCCGCCATGCGCATCATCACCGGAAAATACAAAGGCCGCAAGCTCTTTTCCGTTGAGGGCCGAACCACCCGGCCCACCACGGATTACAACCGCGCGATGATCTTCAGCGTTTTCTTTGATTACGAAGGCAAGCGGGTGCTGGACCTCTTTGCAGGCACCGGCTCCTTTGGCCTGGAAGCTTTATCGCGGGGAGCGGTTTGGGCCGATCTGGTGGAGTTTGCCACCCCATCCGTGGCCGCCATCCTCAAAAACATAGCGCTGCTGGGCTGCGGGGAGGATTGCCATCTTTGGCGCAAACGCGCGGATGCTTTTCTGAAGAGCACTCCGGATACCTGGGATGTGATCTTTCTGGATCCTCCCTACGCTAAAAATCTGCTCAACCCCACTCTTGACCTGATCTTTGAACGCTCGCTGCTGAATCCGGAGGGAGTGGTGATCGCCGAACACAGCCCCCGGGAACCGGTTTCGGAACAGCATGAAAAGCTGATCCTTAAAAGCAAGGAAAGAAAAACCAACTGCTTCACACTGCTGCAAGCCCCTTAGCGCCAGATCCAGCCGGGAACCCTCCGCCAGAGATATCTTTTTAAGGCTTCAGCCGTTTCCCAACCAGTCCCGCGCCCTTTCCTGCACCCGTTCCAGCTGTTCAGCTGACAGCATCGGCTCAGTTTTTTCCCGGTAGGAGCTTGCGGTTTCATTGCCGTTCGCCTCAGCCAGGGTGAACCAGAAGCAGGCTTCCTCCAAGTCCCGCTCCAAACCTTCGCCGTTGGCGTAGCAGATGCCGAGGTTGCTTTGGGCCATGGCATAATCCTGCTGCGCCGCCAGCCGGTACCATTTGACCGCTTCGGCCAGATCCTTGTCCACGCCGGTGCCGGTCTTGTAGCAGACGCCAAGCGTGTTCTGGGCTTTGGCATAACCCGCATCGGCGGACAGCCGGTACCAGCGCACCGCCTCTGCACTGTCTTCGGCTACGCCGCGTCCGTTCAGGTAGGAAACCCCCAATCCATACATGGCCCGCGGATCGCCCTCCTGCGCGGCCAGCAGCCACCAGCGCACCGCTTCCATTTCGTCCTGGCCGATCCCGTCTCCGTTGTAATATCTCAGGCCGGTTTCATACATGTCGCTCAGTTTCTTTTCCCAGGCGGGCTTGCCGCGCTCAGGCCGCAAGGCTGGTTCCTCTTCTTCAGCGGCTGTAGTGGAATCTTGCTGATCCGTTGCAGCTTCATCCACGGCTGGTTCCGACTCCTCTGATTCTTTCTCCTGGGGCCGTTGGCTCGCAACTTTTCCCTCTTCCGGAGAGGCTTTGGGCATGGCCTGAACACCGCTTCCGGGTTCCGGCAGCCGGGGCAGAGAACCGCTTTCAGCTGCCAGGCGATACCATTTCGCCGCTTCCTTGAAATCCTGTTCCACGCCATATCCGTTGTCGTAGCAGAAGCCCAGATTGTACATGGCGTTGGAATTGCCCTGTTCGGCGGATAGCTTCCACCAATGCACGGCCTGGCTTAGATCCTGCGCTACGCCTTCACCCAGATAGTAGCAGTAGCCGAGGTTGCACTGGGCGTTCGAATTGTTTTTGCGGGCGGATTCACGATACCACTTGAAAGCTTCCAGCTTGTTTTGGGGCAGGCCGTATCCATTATCGTAACACCAGCCCAGGTTATACTGAGCGGAGGCGTTTCCCTGCCTGGCCGAGATCCGCCACCATCTGGCGGCTTCAGAATCGTCCTGGGCAACACCTTCGCCCTGGTAATAGCACCAGCCCAAATTGCACTGGGCATCTGCGTGTCCCTGATCCGCGGCCAGGGCATACCATCTCACCGCTTCCCGCAGATCGCGCATCACGCCCTCGCCGTGATAATAACTCCAGCCCAGGGAATACTGCGCGTCCGGGTCTCCGTTAAGCGCGTCACGCATCAGCTGGCTGCTGTAAGCGGCCTGGGCAGCCAGGATCGTGGCCAGGGCGCCGATGGCCAGAAGTAAAAGCGTTTTTTTCGAAATCAGGCTTGCAAACATAGTGGATAAAACAAATCCAGGCTTTGCTTTTGTGTCAAGCAGAAAAAAGCACAGCCAGCCTGGAGGCAAAATAAACCTTGACGGGAATCGTATCTTGCAATTCAAGGTATCTTGATTTACAAACTACTTTATAAGATTGTTATACAGGGAGATAGAATTGTACAAAGATCTGCATTATGCCCTGGAGGTGATTTCCACGCTGGACCCCCTGCTGGGCAATTCCGGCCGTCTGAAGCTGGTCTGGCTGCTGGCCCGCAACCGCAATATGGAATATCTGGAGCTGATGCGCCTCAGCGGCTTGAGCTCCGGCAACATCACCACCCACCTCCGGAAATTGCTGCAAGCTGGATATGTGGCGCAATCCAAGACTTTCACGAACAACCGCCCGCGGACCACTCTGCGTCTGACAGAAAAGGGCAGAAAAGCCTACGGGGAATGGGGCCGGCGGATCCTGTACGCGCTTCCCGAAAGCGTACGCGGCGGCCTGCTGCGCGTCCCGCAGGGAAACCATCCCGACCGCTTATGGGATGCCGACATGCAGGACAGGTATTCCTTCATCAGTCTGGACAAGGGGTTGAATCTCTGGCCGCCCGCCACCTGGTCCAGCCAATGATCTGAAATCACATACAAAAGCAAGGAGAAACCATGATCGAGACCATGAAACAAATGCTCGCCAAGGTCGCCGCGGATTACGCCGACCTGCGCTACGAGACCAAACAGGTCCAGCGCGTGGCGCTGAGCAAAAAGGAGGTCCGCAGCTACGGATCGAACATCGGCGACGGCTATGTGCTGCGGGTGCTGCGCAAAGGCGGTTTCGCCACCGTCTGCTTCACCAAGCCGCAACAGGCGGAGGAGGCCATCCGCAAGGCCGTGGAAAACGCCGATATCCTGAGCGCGCATCAGCAGGAGAAGAAGCAGATCGCCCCCGCCCTGGTGGTAAAAGAAACCGTTAAAGCCCCGCTGCAGGAGGATCCGCGCCGGATCCTGCTGGAAGAAAAACTGGCCCTGGTAAGGCACTATTCCGAGCTGCTCTTCGCCCAGCCGGACATCGCCAACGTGGAACTGGAGTACTACGACGTCTATCGCGACAAATATTTCCTCAACAGTGAAGGCAGCGAGATCAACGAGGAACTGGTGACCACCAAACTGGGCGGCTCCATCATCAGCCAGGCTGGCGACCTCACCCAGACCGTGAGGATGGCTTTCGGAGGCAGCGACGGTTTTCAAAAAATCCGGAACCGCGAAGACGAAGCCCTCCAGCGGGCGAAGATAGCTTCCGATCTGCTAAAAGCGGAACCCGTGACCGGCGGCAGCTACAACATGGTGCTCAATCCAGGGATCGCCGGGGTGTTTACCCACGAGGCTTTCGGTCACTTTTCCGAGGCTGATATCGTGCGCGACCTGCCGGCCATGCGGGCCAGGATGCAGCTGGGAACCAAACTTGGCACCGATATCCTGAACATCACCGACGACGCCACCCTGCCCAACCAACTGGGTTATTACAAATACGACGATGAAGGAGTGGCTGTGCGCAAGGTGAAATTGATGACCAACGGAGTCCTCACCGGCAGGCTGCATGACCGTTTCACCGCTGCCGAGCTGGGGGAACCCATTTCCGGACACGCCATCGCCGAGGATTTCCGCTACGCCCCGATCGTGCGCATGGGCAATATCTTTATCGAACCAGGTGATGCCAGCCTGGAAGAGCTGTTCGCGGCGCTCGGCGACGGGCTGTACATCTGCGACGCCATGGGCGGCCAGACCTCCGGCGAAAACTTCACTTTCGGCGCCAACTACGGCTATATCGTGAAAGGCGGCAAACTGGCCGGGATGATCCGCGACATCAACATCGTAGGCAACCTTTACCGCACCCTGAACAGCGTCAAACTTATCGGCAACGACTTCGTGCTCAATGAAGCCGGCGGCTGCGGCAAAGGCCAGACCAACATCCGCTCCTGCCTGGGCGGGCCCAGCGTGCTCTTCACCGATCTCACCGTGGGAGGTAAATAATGGATAAACTGCTCAAACTCGCGTCCCAAGCCGCGGATCAGGCCGAAGTCTATTACCAGGAAGAAACCTCGGACAGCCTTGAATTCAGCGACGGCAAACTCGACAAATGCGACAGCTCCCTCAGCCTGGGGATCGCCCTGAGGGTGATAAAAAACGGCAGGATGGGCCTGGCCCACACCCGCAATCTGCTGGACCGCGAAGCCCTGGTGCAGCAAGCCCTGCTGAGCGCGGAAAACGGCGTGGAGGTCGATTTCAGCTTTCCCCACACCCGGGACCTGCCCCGGCTGGACCTTTACCGCCCCGGCATCGAGACCATCAGCAAAGAGAGCCTGATCGCCAATGGCAACCGGATCATCGACTACATCCGCGCCCGCGTGCAGGGCCAGATCAATATCGGTTTCGGCTACGGAACCGGCAGCGGCGGCATCCTCAACAGCGCCGGCACCGAACTGAGTGCCAGGTTCTCTGGTTTTTCCTCCCAGTCAATGCTGGTCTTTCCCGGCACCGGCAGCGGTCTCTTCACCTTTAAAACCGGCCGCGACTTTACGGAACTGCAAGACGCGGACCTGGACGAACTGATCGAACTCTTCCGCCTCAGCCAGAATGAGATCGTGCCGCCAACCAAAAAGCTGCCCGTTATCTTTGCCCCCATCTCGCTGTTCGCTTTGCTGTCCAGATTTGGAGCGGCTTCCTCGCCGGTGAACATCTATAACCAGGTTTCACCGCTATGCGGCAAACTGGGCGAAAAGATCGTGTCCGACAAGATCAGCCTGATCCGGGATCCCTTCGATCTGGATCTGGGATCCGCCGCCAGTTTCGACGACGAGGGCACCCCCACCCGCAAGCTGGCCCTGATCGAAAATGGTGTCTTCAGCTCCTTCCCCACCGACCTGAATTACGCATCCAAACTGAAGCTTGAGCCAAACGGCTGCGCGACCCGGCACTCAGTGGAATCCCTGCCGCTGGCCCATGCCGGCAATCTGGTGATGGCCGCGGGCGCTGTAAGCCTGGCGGAGATGATCTCCGGCATCAAAGAGGGGATACTGGTCCAATTCCTGATGGGCGCGCATTCGGGCAACGTTCTCTACGGCGATTATTCTGTCGGCGTCTCCACCGGCTTCATGATCGAAAACGGCCGTATCACAGGCCGGGTGAAGGATTGCCTGCTCTCCGGCAACGCCTATGAAACCCTCTCCAACGTGGAGGCTGTGGAAAACAAGCAGCTGAACCTGGGATCCCACAAGCTGCCCGCTTTGCTCTGCAAAGACGTGAGCGTGGCCGGCAGATAATCCCGACATATCATATCTGAAGGGGTGCCAGCCGGTGCCCCTTCTATGTTTTGGCCAGTTCCGCCATGAACTCGAACACCCGCTTCCCCACCTTTGGGTCCTCGATCCTTTCCGGGTGCCACTGGATGCCTAAAAGCATCTGTTCAGACCGGTATTCCACCGCTTCCACCGCCCCGTCCGGCGTTCGCGCCACCACTTCCAGGCCGGCTCCGATCCTTTGGGGATCGACAGCCTGATGGTGGTTCGAGTTCACGATCACCTCTTCTTTTCCGTAGATCCGGGGCAGCCAGCGTCCACCCAGGATCTTCACCGGATGGTACTTTTCTCCGAAATGGGCGTCCAGGGTCTCGATGTGCTGGATCAGCCCGCCGCCGAAGAAGACGTTGATCAGCTGCAGGCCGGCACAGATGCCCAGCAGCGGTTTCTTCAGCTCCAGCGCAGTTTCCAGCAGCGCGAAATCGCCCCTGGTGCGGCGTTCGTGAGCCTCTTCCGTTTTGGGATGGGGGTCTTCGCCATACAAAGCCGGCGGATAATCCGATCCGCCAATGATGATCGCCGCGCCCACAGACTCCAGATACTGGCGCAGCGCGTCTTTGTCATCCGTGCAGGGAATCGGGCAGGGCAAGCCGCCGCCGCCGACCACCGCGTCGATATATCTGTCGCGAACATGGAACTGGTGGTAGCTGCCCAGTTTCATGTAGTTCATGCTTACGCCTATACGGGGACGTTGCATCGCACACCTCGCATTCTCAACTGAAGTTCTTTACATAAGAAATCAGTGCTCTGAAAAGCCCGCGCCTGTCAAGAAAATCCTTCAGTTTTCCTGCTTGGCTCCTGCTATCATTACGGGATAAATACGGGATCAATACGGATTTCATCCGTATTGATCCCGTATTTATCCCGTATTGATGCTGGGGGCCAGCAAAGGAATCCGGGTGGAGCCACAGCCACAGGCCTGGAAGAAAATATCAATTCAGCCAGGCGGGATCGATGTTGGGCTGGCTTTGGGGATCCGGGTCGTAGATGCTGAAGGCCTCGCTTTCCAGGTTCAGATGGATCTCCAGGCCGGGTTTTGCGAAGTCGCCGCCGCCAACGGCGATTACCACCCCTCTCTCCCAGCGGAAGGTGAATTCGCCGGTGTTGACGGTGTCGGGGTCGATGAATTCCTCCAGGCTGTAGGGCCATTCGCCGAAGACATCGTTATCGCGGTAATTCCAGGCAGCTTCGGCGATGGCGTCGAAGCCGGGCCTGATCTCGCGCACGGCAGCTTCCGCTTCCTTGCGCTGTTCGGCGGCGATGAGCGCGGCCAGTTCCTCTTCGCTAACCCTTTCCTCCACCTCCGGTTCCGGCGTTTCAAAGATCTGGTCAGCAGGTTCCTCCGCGCCGGAGATCCGGAACAGGTTGGGGTTGATCTCCAGAACTGCTTTGACGGCGAAACCGATGGTGAGAAGCAGCACGCTGATGATCAGGATGACGAGGAAGGAACGCAGCCCGGAAGGCATTTTCCTGGTGCTGGGCGGCGGCACGGGTATGGCGGGGCTGGGCGCGATGGGAACGGGTTTTTCGGTGAAAGGCAGCGGAGTTCGGATGGCGCCCAGGGAGCCGGTTTCCAGTGCTTTCACGCCCTCGGCGGCGGTGGGCCGCAGAGCCGGTTCCTTGGCGGTCATGGCGTTCATCAGATCCACAATGAAATCCGACATATAGGGGTAAAAATCCCTGGGATGGGGCAGCGGGCGTTCCACGATCTCCTTTTCGATAAGGAAATCGCTTTCGGTCTGGGTGCTGAAGGGCAGGCGCCCGGTGAGCATTTCGTAGAGGACCACGCCGGTGGAATAGACGTCTGAACGGCTGTCCACCTCGCGGGGGGAGCGTACCTGCTCCGGGCTCATGTAATAGATGGTTCCTATCCTGGAGCCGGTCTGCGTGCTGTGGGGATCGGCCAGCAGCCGGGCGACCCCGAAATCTAGGATCTTGAGCTCGTCGCGGTCGCCGATCATGATGTTCGAGGGTTTGATGTCGCGGTGGACAACACCTTTGGCGTGGGCGTATTCCAATGCGGCCATGATCTGGCGCAGGATGCGGCGGGTACGCTGTTCCGGAACGGGGCCGATGGTGGCGATGAGGTCGCGCAGGGTTTGGCCTTCGGCGTATTCCATCACCATGAAATAGTTTTCCTGGTCCTGGAAGAAAGTTAGCAGGCCAACGATGTTCGGATGCTGGAGGCTGGACTGGATGCGGGCTTCGTTGATGAAGCGCTGGCGGAAATGCTCCTGATGGGTTACCGCCGGATCGAGCATCTTGATCGCCACTTTGCGTCCCAGCAGTTCTTCCTCGGCGGCGTAAACCTTGCCCATGCCGCCTTCGCCGATATAATCGAGCACGCGGTAGTTGCGGATCAGATCTCCGGGTTTGAGGATCATTTCGGTACGCTTCCGCCTGGCGGGGTTGCTTTCTGGGCAGCCGCAGCCTCAGTTTTGAGGGAGTTCAGGGATTCATAGACGCCTTCGATAGAGCCCAGGGCGGCGGCGTAAACCCGCAGGGCCTGGTCCACGGAGTTGTCGATCCGGGGCAGGGAATCCGGAACTTGGGTGAGGTCAGGGTTTTCCGGAGTAGCGGTCAGTTCCTGCGCCAGGGCAGAACCTCTGCTGGCCAGGGTCAGCTGGGCCTCGGCCGCTTTCAATTCAGACTTGGCCTGCAGCAGGGCAAGCTCCGCCTCCCTGATCCGGTCCAGCCGCTCCGGTTGGCTTTGGATATGGCTTTGGCGGGCATTAAGCTCTCTTTCCGTGATGATGGTGCTGGCGCTGCGCAGAATCTTGCCGCCCCCGCCGTTGGCGCCAAAGCCCTGCATGTTCTGGGGTTCGCCCACATTCACGTCCAGCAGGCAATAGGCCAAAGGCAGCGAGTTCTCGATGCTCAGTTCCGCCGTCGCCTTGGCCAGAAGGTCTTCCAGCGTTTCCAGCCGGGAGCGGCGCACAGACAGGCCGGATTCCTCGCCGTCTTTGATGCTGTAAGTGTATTCCGCCTGGATGCTGAAGGTTTCGCCCAGGCCGCCGGGAAGCTGATCCCGGAAAACAAGATACGCCCCCAGCAACAGCACGGCCACCACCAGCACTATGATGACAATCAGCAGGGCCGGGGAAGCCTTGCGCCGGGCGGGTTCCGGCTGCTGATAAACCGCTCCGGGATGGGTGCCGGAAGCTCTGGCTGTGCGGGATACGGGTTTGCCGCAGACGATGCAGAAATTGCTGTCCGCCTCGATCACGGCTCCGCAATTGGCGCATTTCATCTCTTTCTCCGTTGGCTGGGGCCTTTTATGCCTTGGCCAGGCTGATGCTGTATGGCCCGATCCTGATCAACCCGCGCAGGCGGCCGAAACGTTCAGGTTTGTCGAAGAGCTGTTCGGCGTTGTCGGGATCGTATTTTTTATACAGCTCGCGGGCGGCGGACCAGGTTTGCGCGTCGATCGGAGTGGCTCCGGAAACAAAGAACTTGCTTTCCCAGTTTTCCCTGGCCAAATTGAACCTGCCGCCGGAGCGCAGCACCGCTATGGCGATCAGGGCTGTGATATCTTCGGATTTCAGGTTGTGTCCGGCCTCGTAGGCCAGTTTGGCAAAATCCAAATAGATGCTGTGGCCGGGAACGATATAGATCACCTGGTCGGATTCCGAGCGGCCTATGAATCTGAGGTTTTTAGCCTGGGCATTCTTGTCGCTCATGGAGTTGAAAGCTTTCAGATAGGGATCGTTGGCGGCATAGTGCCCCAGCCGGTTGGCGATGGTGGAATCTGCCACCACCAGGCTGGGATCGATGGTTTTTTTGGCCTCTTTGGCTTCTTTCTCCCTTTGCTTTTCCGCTTCACGCTGGGCTTTGGCCTCCGCCCTCTGCTGCCTGCGTTCAGCCGCCAGTTCCGGATCCTGCAGGGATCTGGTGTACAAAAACACGGCGCCCAGAAAGATCAGCAACGTGGCGATCAGGGCCAAAGGAGGCAGCAGCTTTTTCCTGCCCGGGGCGGGAAGTTCCTCGCTGAGTGTGAAGGGCGAGCATTGCTGCACCTGCACTATCTGGATGGTGATGTTGTCGTTGCCGCCACGGTCGTTGGCCATCTCCACCAGGTTCTGGCAGGCGATCTGGGGCTCCTCCTCCATCTGCTGGTGCAATTCGTCGTCCTTCACGTATTCCGTGAGGCCGTCCGAACAGAGCAGGAAAACGTCGTCCTGCCGCAGGATGTGGGGTCCGGAAATGTCCGGGGCGTAGTTGCTGTGGCCGATGGCCTTGGTGATGAAATTGCGGCGGGGATGGGTGGCGGCCTGTTCCTGCGTGATGATGCCGCTTTCCACCATCATCTGCACTTCGGAGTGGTCTTTGGTGAGCTGAATGATCGAGCCGCCGCGGCTGAGGTATATCCGGCTGTCACCGCAGTGGGCGATGTAATAGCTAACGCCGTGGATCAGCAGCAGCACCAGCGTGGTGCCCATGCCCGCGAGCTCCGGCTCCAGCTCCACCCGCTCGTTGATCTTTTGCTGGGCGAAATCTATGCCCTGGGCAATCACGGTCAGCTCTTCGCCGGGAATGTAATTGGTCTCGAAATATTTGCGGATGCTCTCCACGGCCAGGCGCGACGCGACTTCGCCGCCCTCGTGGCCGCCCATGCCGTCACAGACCAGGAAAAGGTCGCCGAATTCGCCCTGAAAATGGCCAAAATAGTCTTCGTTCTTGGTGCGGGCCGGATTTCTGCCAATATCCGAGATGTTCGCGTTCCGAAGGCGGACGGTGTTCTTTT
>Ga0172377_10000866_pt1 | contig 29601 bp, 28 predicted proteins | sample Pumphouse3metaG_FD_119749 | JGI IMG/M metagenome (GOLD analysis project Ga0172377, IMG submission 119749) | Leachate microbial communities from a municipal landfill in Southern Ontario, Canada - Pumphouse #3 metaG | ecosystem: Engineered > Solid waste > Landfill > Unclassified | place: Canada... | reverse complement strand
TCAGAGTTTTGCTTCGTTGATGCAAACAAGGACAAGGAGGTCTGACCATGGCACGCAAACGAATTTCTGAACAGCCGCATAGGACTATCCTGATTGTGACCGCAACAGAGGCGGAAGCCCTCTATTTTTCCCAAATGCGAAAAGACTGTAGGTTCTCCAACATGACTGTTGTATGGGAGGAGAATTTCAAGGACTTGGAAAATCTCATCACCCTAGCTTCGCGTTACCGCAACAGTGGAAAGTATAGTGTCGTATGGGTTCTCTTTGGGTTTGCCGATTTGGGCGTTTCTGCACAACAGGTCAAGCAGATGCTTGCCCATGCCAAGCAAAAGAAAGTCCAATTGGCTTGGACGAACCCCTGCCTGCCTCTCTGGTATCTCTTGCATCTGCAGGTTCCTCGAGGATTCGTGGATGATCCAAAGATGATCGAAAGTGTGTTGGGTAAGCCTTTGGGAGGTTTTTCTTCTGATGCTTCTTACTTGTTGACTGAAGGAATGTACTTGCATCTGAAGCTCTATCCTGCGAAGTCCAAGGCTGCAATCAATGCGAACACATACAATAATCTGGTCGAAGACACGTTGGGGCTTCCTGCCACTAACATCGTATCCATGCTCAATGAAATCACCGATATTTGTGGTTTGGCCGATTTGACTCATAACCAGAAACAACTCGGCATGAAGAAAGGGTAGGTGAATGTGAGCGGAATATACCTGCTGGTGTATATGATTTCCTTTGCTCTGGGGTGTATGACCTTGGCCTTGGCAATCGTGTACAGCATGCATAGTTCTCATCCCTGGACCAAGTATTTCATTGTCTGTCATGCATCCCTTTTGGGATGTATGATGTTGTTGGCCCTCCAACTTATCTCCCAACTGTTTCTCATCGGGACGGTTTCTTTGGTGGTGAGTTACATCATTGGTGCTGTGTTCATCGCTGATGTGACGTTCTTGACGGTATTCATACCGTATTTCACCACATGGGTTATCGCTCATCCCTGGAGAAATCCCTATAAGGCACTTTTCTATTCCTTAGGTGGTGTGTATCTCGCCATGGGGATTGCAAATGCTTTTCTGAAATTACCAATTCTTGCCGATTTGATGCTTTTGTTATTTGTCTTTGTCCTTGGGTTTTGTTTGATCATCATGCTCAAGAACCTCAACTCCATTGAGAATAAAACCGCCAGGGCTTCTTGCATTTCCATCATCATTGTCAGTGCGGCCATGCTCCCCGCCATCCTGCTTGCCATGGTTTTTCCCTCTCTCAAGCCTTTGATGTACGGGATCTATTTTCTTTCTTTTTCCATTACCGTCATGACATTCCTTTTCATGGAGTTCGTAAGGATAGGACGGGAAGGCATTGTCAAGGAGAAGGAACTGAAGCTCGCTGATTTGGAAACCTATCATATCACCGAGCGGGAGTTTGCCGTCATTCAGCTGATTAGCAATGGGCTTACCAACAAGGAGATAGCCTCGCAATTGGGAATCAGCGCCAATACAGTGAACAATCATGTAGCCAATATCTTTTCCAAGACCAAGGTGCGTAGTAGAATTGACTTGCTCAATCTTCTCAAACAATCTTGGTAAGGAGGAACCATGCATATCTCATATGATGTCCCAGACTGGACACTCAATCATTATCAGGATGTTGCCCCAGTACGCAAGTGCGCTCGTGCTTATTCGATGCAACATGACCAAAAATCTTCAAAGGCCGTGTTGCTTTGTCATGGGTATTCAGGCTATCCAGGAGAGTTGATACGGCCAGGTACAGACCTCTATGAAGTTGGCTTTGATGTCTTTGCGCCTCGCTATCCAGGTCATGGCACTTCTGGAGCTGATTTTTTGAAAAGTAGGGCTGAAGATTGGATTGGAACAGTCTATGATGCTTTTTCTTACTTGCAGAAGCACTATGAAACGATCTACTTGGTAGGGCATTCCATGGGAGGGGCGATAGCCACCATCATTGCCGATGCCTTTGATGTAAAACGTCTTGCCCTCTTGGCCCCTGCTCTTGTCCTTCCTTCCATCCCTGTCGGTAAGTTGAGACTGCTTAGACACTTTGTGACGAGGCAAAAGAGTTCTTGGGTGCAGGACCCTACCTTCACCTTTTATTATGAAGGTGATGAAGGTGATGATGCATTTCTAGGAAGTGAGTATTGGTCGTTCATCTATCCCAAGACTGTATGGGAGCTTGAACGGGTACGAAGGCAGGCTGTGGCGTGTTTGGATCATTTGAAGGCAGATACCTTGTCGATCAGCGGAGGGTTGGATAAGACGGTTCCCCAGCAGGCCAGCACCATTGCAACGCAGAGGCCTTTGGGAACGAATAAACACATACACATTCCCGCAGCTTCACATCTGATGCCTTACGACAAGGACCGATCAGCACAAGATGAAGCGATGAAAGCAGTCGTGGATTGGTTTCTCAAGGGCTGATCAAATAACCTGGATGGTTCTTCGCCTTCTGAGGAGGATGGAAACCATCAAGGTGCTTTGTTGTAGGTATTCAAAGATTGCAGAAAGCTTGTCGCTCAAAGAAACCACGAGGCTCTCTTTGTAACGCGGCATCGCATGTGTCTTTGGAAACATGTGCTTGACGATGATGTCTTCTTCCAATGCGCTGATATCAAAGTATTTGCGGGCATTTTCTAGAGCTATATAGGGGTGTTCCTTTCCGTGTAGCGATCTGGAGGTGTCATTGGCTTTACGCTCCCTCCAGTCATACAAAAAGAAATCATGAAGAAGTCCACCCCTTGCTGCAGATACATAGTCGAATCCTAGTACTTTTGAAATTGCATACGAAATGTAAGCGACCCTTACTACATGGTCGTAAATATGATTTGCATGATGGTGGTAGTTTTTGAGTTTGCTGAATTCTTCATGGAAGAGAATATCATTGGTAAGCATGAGAAACTCTTCTTGATATGGTTTTGAAGATGTAAAAGAGTGGTTTCTGAAAAAATGGATTCCAAACGTCAAGCTCACCAAGGAGACCAGGATGAGATGAAAAGGCATGGAGTTGTTCGATATGGGCATCGTAGTTGGAAGGGTACCAAAACGCAGAGTGAAAAAGAACAAGAGTGCGGACAGGTGAAAAAGTAATCGCAACTGTTTTTGCACAAGATTTTCAAATTCACGGACAGTGGATGGCTTTGTCAGGGGAATCCTCCTTGGATCAATTGTTTGAAGCCTAGCGAAAATGGTATGTTTGTTTCAAGGGGTGCGACCTCCTTTTTATATAAAAAATATTCAACATAAGTATATTTAAATGAAAGAAATAGACATCTGTCTAAATTGCTCGGAAATGGTCGCTTTCAGTGTAGTTTGTCCTATGGTTTTTTTCTGTTTTTGCAGGACAGGCGTACATGAAATATATCGACTTTGCAATTTGTATTCTTGCTCAATGTAAAAGGCATGGATGCGCTTATCTCATTATGGAAATTGTCGTGTAGTCTCTCCTTCGTTATTGTTGCTATAATCTGTTATTTGCGGTACAACAGTACCATTGAGAGGAGTATATCCTGATGGAAGTTAGAGTACGTTACGCCCCATCTCCAACCGGTCTGCAGCATATCGGTGGAGTTAGGACAGCATTGTTCAATTATTTTTTTGCCCGTGCCAATGGGGGGAAATTCATTCTTCGTGTAGAAGATACCGACCAAGAGCGCTATAGCGACGAATCACTGCAGGATTTGTACGATACACTTTCCTGGCTTGGTATTGCCTGGGATGAAGGTCCGGTTGTAGGAGGCCCTTGCGGTCCTTATGTTCAGAGTGAACGATTTGATCTCTACAAGAAATATGCCGAACAGCTTGTAGCTGACGGGAAAGCCTATTACTGCTACTGCACTCCAGAACGGCTTGATGCGTTGCGAGCTGAACAGCAAGCTGCAAAGAGTGAACAGCAGGGGTATGACCGCCACTGCATCAATCTTACAGAAGAACAGCGAAAAGAGTATGAAAGCCAAGGTCTCAAGCCTGTCATTCGTCTGAAGGTGCCGATGGAAGGTAAGACAACGTTCCATGATGTGCTCATGGGCGACATCACCCGTCGAAACCGTGATGTCAGTCCTGATCCTGTTCTGCTGAAAAGCGATGGGTTTCCCACCTATCACTTGGCTAATGTGATTGATGACCACATGATGGGCATCACGCACATCATGCGTGCACAGGAGTGGATTCCTTCCGGTCCTCTGCATGTCATTTTGTATGAAGCGTTCGGTTGGGAACCCCCACTGTATTGTCATCTTCCCATGGTAATGGGAAAGGACGGGCAGAAGCTCTCCAAACGTCATGGATCGACTTCAGTGAGAGACTTCAGGACCAAGGGGTATCTTCCCGAGGCTTTGATGAATTATGTCAGCATGGTCGGTTGGTCGTATGACGGACAGCGAGAGTTTTTCACCAAAGAAGAACTTGAACAGGTCTTTACGTTGGAGAAGATCAACAAGGCACCGGGGGTGTTCGACTATAAGAAGCTTGATTGGTTCAATGGACAGTACATCCGACAGAAGAGTGATGAGGATTTGACAGCTCTGTTGCTTCCGTATATGCAGGAGGCGGGGTTTGTGTCGCTTCCTTTGACTGAAACCCAACAAAGGAAAATGGCAGAATTGGTTCCTGTGGTCAAGGAACGGCTGAAAGTCCTTTCTGATGTCGTAGACCTTTCCCGGTTCTTGTTCGAAGAACCGACGTATGAGGACCTTTCGTTGTTTGTAGCAAAGGGAGCATCTCCCGATATTGCCCTCACTGCCTTGACTGAAGCGTATGAGGTTTTGAAAACGGGGTTTTCGCAGGGATTGGATCATGAGCAAATCGAAGCTCAGATCTCTGAGCTTGCTGTGAAACTGGGAACCAAGGTGAACGGGGTGTTCATGCCTCTTCGGGTAGCGATAACCGGAAGCGCAGTGAGTCTTCCCCTATTTGATTCAATCCACCTGCTTGGGCAGGAAAAAACATTTGCGAGAATTGAAACAGCATTGGCATTGCTGAGAAGTGAGGTACGATAATATGGCTGAAGTAACGATGGACAAAATTGTCTCCCTTTGTAAACGGCGTGGTTTTATTTTCCAGTCGAGTGAGATCTATGGTGGACAGAACGGCGCCTATGATTACGGTCCAATGGGTGTTCAATTGAAGAACAACATTCGTGACTTCTGGTGGAAAGAGATGACCCAGCTCCATGATGGTATCGTGGGTCTCGATGCATCGATACTGATGCACCCACGCGTATGGGAAGCCAGTGGGCATGTTTCCAACTTTACCGATCCCATGGTCGACTGCAAACAATGCAAATCCCGTTTCAGGGCCGACCAGATCGACCTCAACGGTGCTTGTCCTACGTGTGGTACCAAGGGTAGCTTCACCGAGCCCCGAAACTTCAATTTGATGTTTTCAACACACATCGGAGCAAATGCCGATGCAGCCTCTGTCATCTACCTCAGACCTGAGACAGCACAAGGCATCTATGTTGATTTCAAGAATGTAGTGCAGTCGAGCCGAGTCAAGATTCCCTTTGGCATTGCACAAATCGGAAAATCTTTCCGTAATGAAATCACCACCAAGAATTTCATTTTCCGCTCTTGTGAATTTGAACAGATGGAAATGCAGTGGTTCTGTAAACCCGGCACTGATGAAGAGTGGTTCCCCTATTGGAGAGAGCAGAGAATGGCCTTCTACCATAAGATGGGTATCCGTCCTTCCAGTCTGAGATGGCATCAACATGGAAGCGATGAATTGGCATTCTATGCCAAGGATGCATATGATATTCAGTTCCTTTTCCCTATGGGATGGCAAGAACTTGAAGGTGTGCATAGCCGTACCGATTATGATTTGACCCAACACCAGACCTTCAGCGGCAAAGAAATGAACTATCTCGATCCAGAAACCAACGAACGGTATATTCCCTATGTGGTTGAGACTTCTGCCGGTCTGACCCGCAATGTTCTGATGGCCCTCAGCGACGCCTACGATGAGGAAACTTTGGAAGGTGGTGATGTCCGTACGGTTCTTCACTTCCACCCACAGATTGCTCCTGTAACGGTTGCAGTGCTTCCTTTGGTGAAGAAGGATGGAATTGGAGAATTTGCTTCCAAACTCGAGCATGAATTGCGTGAGGATTTTGCTACATTCTTTGATGTAAGCGGAGCCATTGGCCGCCGTTATCGCCGTATGGACGAGATCGGTACGCCGTACTGTGTCACTGTCGACTATGATACGCTTCAGGACAACACGGTGACCCTCCGGTTCCGTGACAGCATGGAACAAAAACGGGTCGCCATCACTGATCTGGTTGATACCATCAGACAAGCAACTAAAGAGTACAAGAGATTGGGGGAGTAGGATGAATCAAGCACTTGAGACTTTGAAGGAACGAGGGTTCATCAAGGCCTGTACGGATTATGAAGCACTCAGTGATTTGATGGATAAGGAGCCGGTCACCTTCTATGTTGGGGCTGATCCTACAGGGAAATCCCTACACATCGGTCACATGGTTCCCTTTTTTGCCATGCACCATCTGCAGCTTGCAGGGCACAATCCCATCGCCTTGGTAGGCGGAGGGACTGCCATGATTGGAGATCCCTCAGGAAAGACCGAGATGAGGAAGATGCTCACGCCAGAACAGGTCGCAGAAAACTGTTCTTCCATCAAGGATCAGTTGAGTACGGTCGTTGATTTCAATGAGCATCCTGAACCAGGTATGGGCAAAGCGGTGATGCTGAACAATGCCGATTGGCTGACTGGCTTGAACTATATCGATTTCCTTCGGGAAATTGGACGTCACTTTTCTGTAAACAGAATGTTGACCTTTGAATCCTACAAACAGAGACTTGAACGCGGATTGTCTTTCATTGAATTCAACTATCAGCTTCTTCAGTCCTATGACTTCTTGGTCATGTACAAGAACCAAGGATGCAGACTGCAAATCGGTGGTGATGACCAATGGGGCAATATTGTTTCAGGTATTGATTTGATCAGAAAGGTTGAAGGTGCTGAAGCCTATGGGCTTACCTTCAATCTGATTACCCGTTCTGATGGTCATAAAATGGGAAAAAGCGAAAAGGGTGCAGTATTCCTTGATCCTGAATTGTTCTCTCCCTATGATTTCTATCAGTACTGGCGTAACGTCAACGATGCTGATGTCATCAAGTTCCTCAAGCTCTTTACGTTCCTTCCTCTTGAAGAGATTGCCCAATATGAAAAAGAAGGGGTGAACATCAACGAGGCGAAGCAGAGACTTGCTTATGAACAGACCAAGATCATCCATGGTGAGGAGGAAGCTGAAAAGGCTCTCGCTGCAGCCAAGGCGATGTTTGGTTCCGTATCGCTTGGTTCTGAAAGCAGAGAGGGAATGCCCTCTTTGGAGATTGAAAAATCTGTGCTTGATCAGGGAATTCCTGTTTTGGAACTCTTTGCCAAGACTGATCTTGCTTCTACCAATAGTGACGCCCGACGTTTGGTCACCGGTGGAGGGGCTTGGATTGGCGAGGTAAAAATTGATGATGCCAAAGCCTTGATCGACAGCTCATATCTTGATGAGTTTGGCGAGTTGCTCTTGCGGGCAGGGAAGAAACGCTACTTCCGGATTATCGTAAAATAACGAATTCAGGGTAATCCTGGGTTCGAGGGAGAATTGTAATGAAGAAAGTTTTTATTCTCATGTTGGTTGCACTTACGACCCTTGCGGTCGTGAGCGCACAGCCGATGTACGAGAAGCGCCTCACAGACGCTCCCCTCACCGTTCAATTTGCCGTTATGGCAGGCCCTACTGGTTTTTCTTCGGCAGGACTCACAGATGAAAATGGTATGATCAATGACACGCTTAAAGTCGAGACGACCGTATACCCTTCACCTAATGAGGTCATTGCCAGACTTGCCAATGGTGAACTTGATTTTGCCTGCTTGCCTACCAATGTTGCAGCCAATCTTTATAATAAGGGTGTCAAGGCGAAAATAGCTGCTGTCGTTGGGAATGGAACGCTCAGCGTTCTGTCCAGTGATGGTTCTGTAGCAGATGTAGCTGACCTCATGGGTAAAACCGTACATATTCCTGGTGCTGGATCCACCCCTGATCAGATCAGCCAGTTGTTGTTGCTCAAAGCTGGTCTTGAAGTCGGAAAGGATGTGATTCTTGATTATTCGGTCGCTGCTCCTGCTCAGGTCGCCCAGATGTTGATTGCTGGAAAGATTTCTCTTGCAGTGCTTCCTCAGCCTTTCGTTTCCATGGTGCTTACCAAGAATCCAAAGGTTTCTGTTGTTGCTGATATGCAAAAGCTTTATGCTGATATCGTTAAGATTGAAAATTATCCCATGACGGTATTGATGGTCACTGATGCGTTTGCTCAAGCTCATCCACTTGCTCTTGATACCATTCTTGATGCGTATGCATCTTCTGTCGAATGGGTCAATGCAAATGTTGAAGAAGCAGGTGCAGTCATTGAAAAGATCGGCATCATGAATGCGGCTTTGGCTACACCGGCAATTCCTTTCTGTAATTTGGTGTTTGTTCCTGCCCAGAAAGCAAAGGGTGAGGTTCAATCGTTCTATGAGTCCCTTTTTGCATTCAGCCCAGCCTCAATCGGTGGAAAGCTGCCAGCAGAGGACCTCTACCTCTAGAAGGACCCCATGAAAAGAGTGAAGCGGAATCTGGTCTTATTTGCCTCTTCCTTGCTGTTGTTGTTGTTATGGCAAATGGGAGCGGTTATTTTGGATAGTCAGATTCTGCTTCCCGGGGTTGGCCCTGTTCTTTCAGCGCTTCTTTCTTTGACCAAAGAAGCGCCATTTACGCTCAATCTGTTTTCTACGGTTTTGCGCGCATTCGAGAGTTTTATCATCATTGTCCTCAGCGCTACGATGTTAGGGATTGCAGCAGGAAGGAACAGTTGGTTTTCTCTCATGCTCAAACCGTTCGTTGTCGTGCTGAAAGCTGTTCCTGTCATGAGCATCATTCTTTTGGCCTTCATCTGGTTTTCCAGTGGAACGGTACCCCTGTTCTCTGCATTTCTGATGGGATTTCCAGTCATGTTCGTCCAGATTGAACAAGGTGTTTTGCATCTGGATAAGAATCTTGATCAGATGTGTGACATCTATGACTTTTCTCCACGTATGAAGATTCACCATTTCATCATTCCTTCCTTGATGCCGTTTTTCCTTACCGGTGCAAGGACCGCGCTTTCCATGGTCTGGAAGGTGGTCATTGCAGCAGAAGTACTTACTGTACCGCAGTATGGTGTGGGGTCTAGAATGCATCTCGCCCAAGTGCAGTTGGAAACTGAAAAGGTGCTTTCCTGGACCTTGTTGACTATCCTTCTAACCGCTTTGGGTGATTTGTTGTTTGACGCGATTGTTCTGTTGAGTGTCAGAGTGAAAAAGGCGAAGGATGCAAGGAGGGTGCCATGCGTTTTGTAGAGATAACAAAACGATATGGAGACAATGTAGTCTTCGATCATTTTTCCTTGGAAATTCCCCATCAGACGATACTCTCTGTAGTAGGCCCGTCAGGAGAGGGAAAAACCACCTTATTGCATATGGCTGCCAAACTTTTGGAACCTGACAGCGGAAAGGTCGTTAAGGAACTTTCTGAAGAAGGGCCGGTTAGTTATCTTTTTCAGGAACCTAGGCTTCTGGAAAAAAGCAATGTTTTTTCCAATGTGGGACTTGCCTTGCATAAAGCCTATGAAAACAAGAAGGAACGCTCTGAGATAGCCCTGCATTATCTTGATCTTGTGGGACTTAAGGAGAGTTTATCTCTCTATCCTGCGCAATTATCAGGTGGGATGCGGCAACGTGTAGCCATTGCCAGGTCTTTCGCCCATCCTTCAAACCTCATGCTTTTGGATGAGCCATTTCAAAGTCTGGACATCAGATTGCGATACGATTTGATTTCTTCGTTCGAAACGTTATGGAAAGAAGCCCCCAAGACCACCTTGTTCGTCACGCATGATCCCAAAGAAGCTTTGTTGTTGGGGGATTCTATCTGTTGTCTCGGCAACCCAGAAAAACCAAAACTTCTCGTAAAAATAGATATTCCCCGCGAAGCGAGGAATATTTCAGATGCAACGTTGCTGTCTTATGAATCCCAAATCGTGGAATCACTCGTCAACGACTAAAGTTCAAGCTTCCAAAGTCCATGCAGATTGCAGTATTCATAGACAGCAAGGGCCTTGTCGTCGTCAACCGCGAATGTAGCATGTGGCTTTCCGTCTACTTTGAGGTTTTTGCGTTGCCCACCGTTTTCAGTCTGGAGGTAAACCCAGCTGATATGGTGTTCACTGGTCATAGGATGATCGACGGCTCCTACATTTACAGAAATCTTGTTTCCTTCAACGGTTACGACCGGTACATGTTTTTCTTTGGCGGCATCAACGGTGTTTGCTTTCAGAAGGATCATTTCTTCACCGCAGCAAGAAATTTTCGGACCTCTGTCGAGAACCTTGGCAACAATGTTTCCGCAATGTTTGCAAATGTAAAATTCTTGTTCTTTCATCAGTAGTCTCCTTATCTTCTATGATACTTGAAAAATCAGTAATCGTACAGTTCATTCTGATCATGAAAGTAATAGGAATACATGCAGAAGCAAGTATCTGTATGGCGTACGTGAAAGTTTTCTCCCAGGAATTGGACTTGTATGCATACCAATGGCGGCTTCTGCGTTGATGATTTCTAGTTTGTACCAAAAAATGATGTTCAATCTGGAAAGATCAATCAGCGTAAAAAAAGGGGCAGACCATTGGTCTACCCCTTGGAATGAACTTGAAACACTGGATTCTAGACATATCCTTGAGCAATCATGGCATCTGAGACCTTGAGGAATCCTGCAATGTTGGCGCCATCGACGAAATTGTTTTTCGTACTGTATTTTTCGGCAACACTGCTGATGTTCTTATAGATGTTCTTCATGATTTGCTGTAACTGCTGGTCGACCTGTTCTGGAGTCCATTGCAAGCGCTGGCTGTTCTGAGCCATCTCAAGACCTGAAACAGCAACACCACCGGCATTGGATGCCTTTCCTGGTGCCAACAGAATTCCAGAATCCATCAATACGTGATCAGCCTCAAGGGTTGTCGGCATATTCGAACCTTCAGCAACCAGCTTGATGCCATTGGCGATCAGGTTCTTTGCATCAAGCTCGTTGATTTCGTTCTGTGTTGCACAAGGGAAGGCGTATTCGGCCTTGACGTCCCAAAGTGGGTTGGTGGAGGATGAACCGTTGTGAGGAAGGTAGGTGGCTTCCTTGAACTGCTGGGCATATTCTGCCATGCGGCCTCGTCTGACATTCTTCAGGGTTTTCACGAAGGCGAGTTTCTTTTCATCAATACCGCTTGGATCGATGATCACACCGCTTGAGTCACTCATGGTCAAAACCTTAGCTCCCATATGCAGCAATTTTTCTACAGTATATTGGGCAACGTTTCCGCTTCCGCTTACCAGACAATCCTTTCCATAGAGGCTCTTGTTTTCTGCTTCAAGCATAGCTGCTGCAAGATACACCAAACCATAGCCTGTTGCCTCCGGGCGGATGAATGATCCACCAAACGAAGGACCTTTACCTGTAAGGATGCCGACGGATTTGTTCTGCAATCTCTTATATTGACCGTACATGTAACCGATTTCACGACCACCGACTCCCATATCTCCGGCAGGGACGTCAGTGTCTTCACCGATATGTCTGCTCAATTCAGTCATGAAACTCTGGCAGAAGCGCATCACTTCTCCATCACTTTTACCTTTTGGGTTGAAGTCACTACCACCTTTTCCACCTCCCATGGCCAAACCGGTCAGGCTGTTCTTGAAGGTCTGTTCAAATGCAAGGAATTTGAGAATGGAAAGATTGACTGAAGGATGGAAGCGGAGGCCTCCCTTGTATGGGCCGATTGCACTGTTCATCTGCACGCGAAAACCGCGATTGATCTGGACTTGGCCATCATCATCAAACCAAGGAACTCTGAACATTATCACACGTTCAGGTTCAACCATTCGATCGAGCACTTTGTGGTATACGATTTGTGGAACTTCTTCGACCAGTCTGTCGACGGAGTTCATGAAAGAAGTGACAGCCTGGATGAATTCAGGTTGGTTCGGGTCAAGTTGGATTACGTGATCCAAGACTTTTTGTGTTGCGTCATGCATGAAAAGCTCCTCATTTCTCTCTGTATAAATATGCAGAAAATTGTATATAAGAATACAGAAATCGATGAGTTTGGTAAAGGCTTTAGGTAAAAATAAAGATTGGCTATAAATTTTGAGGTATGCTGAAAAACGAACAGAAAAGGGATGTTGTTGCGTTGTTGCTCAACAAAGAAAGGGGATGTTTGCTCAAATGCAAATTACAGCAAGAAAAAGGTATGGATAAAACATTGTTAATTTTTTTATCCATACCTTGAAAACTATCCAAGTAAAGGTTGTCCGTTCTTGAGACGTTCAATGTTTTGTTTGAAGGGAGGTCTGATGATACCTTTTTCCGTTATGATTCCCGTGATGTTCTGATGTGGTGTTACATCGAAGGAGGGGTTGTAGACATCCATCCCATCAGGTGCAACTTGAGTTCCACCCGGATGCGTCACCTCTTTGCTGTCGCGTTCCTCGATTGGTATGTAGGAACCATCGGGAATGGTGAAATCAATGGTGGATACTGGCACTACGCTATAGAAAGGAACTCCGTAGGCTTTTGCAATCACTGAAAGTGCGAATGTTCCCAGTTTATTTGCAACATCACCATTTGCTGCAACACGATCTCCACCGAGGATGATCAAGTCGATCTTTCCGTCGCGGATGAGTGTTGCTGCAGCGCTGTCTGGAATCAGTTTTGAGGGAATTTTGGCTTCCATCAATTCCCATGCGGTTAGTCGGGCTCCTTGGAACCGTGGACGCGTTTCGTCTGCATAGACAAAGATGTTCTTTGCATCATAGAAAGCAGTCTTGATGACTCCCAAAGCCGTTCCCCATCCAGCGGTGGCGAGGGCTCCCGTGTTGCAATGGGTAAGAATGGTTGCGTTTGGTGGAACGACCGCGTTGCCAATCTCGCCAATGGTTTTGTTTGTCTGAATGTCTTCGCTTCTGATTGCATCCGCTTCAGATTTCAGGCGGGGAAGCAGATGGTCACTTGGTTTCTGTTTAGCCTCTTCATAGGTGTTCCACATTCGTACAATCGCCCATTCAAGATTTACAGCGGTAGGGCGGGCAAGCGCAAGGAAATCACAGGCTGCTTTGAATTTTTGTTCGAAATCCTGAAGACCGGCAAACTGTTTTGCAGCCATGTATACTCCATAAGCTGCACATGCTCCAATAGCTGGAGCTCCTCGGACCACCATGTCCCTGATGGCAAATTCCACGTCCTCATAGTTCTTGCACTCGAACAGGGTGAAGGTGGTGGGCAGTACTCTCTGATCTATAAGAAACAGACTGTCGTCTCGGTATTCAAGGGTAATAAAGGATTCATCCATCGTGTATTCGCTCCTAGCGTTTGAGAATTTCTTTCCAACTTGCGTTGGTTTCATCAAGAGTTGTATCGTAATCAAAACCGAGTACCTTACGGTTGTCCATCACCAACTGTCCTTGGCAAAACACGGAATGGACGTCACTTGCCTGGGCAGAGTATACCAAGGCACTGAAGGGATCGTTGAGTGGAGTCAAATGGGCTTTGTGCAGGTCAAGTAGAAGCAAATCAGCTTCTTTTCCTACTTCTAGCGTTCCGATCTGATGCTCAAGCCCAAGGGCTTTTGCTCCGTTGATCGTTGCCATTTCCAATATCTGATAGGGTTTCAGGTTTGAAATGTCTCCACTGAAAGCAGTACTGAGCAGAGAGGCTACATGCATCTCCTCGAACATATTCAGATTGTTGTTGCTGCTGGAACCGTCGGTTCCCAAAGCAACATTTATTCCAGCGCGGAAATATTTACCGATAGGAGCGACTCCACTTGCAAGTTTGCAGTTGCTGGAAGGATTGTGCACTACCGAAGCATCAAGGGTTTTAAGCAGGGCGACATCACTCTCTGTAAGGTGGACACAATGGGCCAGTGTACTGGGAACATCAGATAAAACACCGATTTCAAGCAGATATTCCAAAGGCGTCTTATGATTGGCTGCAAGACAGTCTGTGACTTCCTTCAAGGTTTCACTAAGATGGGTATGCATTCTTCGTTGATGCTCTTTTGCCCAATCATGACCATATTGATAAGTCTCTTTCGTACAGGTGTAGATGGCATGAGGAGCGATATCAAGATGGATTCTTCCCCCCGAAACGCTCATGCTCTCTTTCATGACCAGTTCCCGTTCCTGGATTCGTTTCTTTGTGTCTGATAGATCGCCGAACAAGGAGATTCCGATGCAACCTCTGATTCCTCCTTCGTTCACGGCTCGTGCTGTGGATTCCGGAAAAAAATACATATCGTTGAATGTGGTTATTCCACTCTGAATGAGCTCGATGACACCGAGTCTCGAGGCGATCAACACGTCATGGGCATTCAGCTTGTCTTCAATGGGGAAAATTTCTCCCAGCCACTGCTGAAGATTTGGCGCATTGTCCTTGTAATTGCGCATCAATTCCATACTCAAATGAGTGTGCGCATTCACCAGAGCAGGCATTACAAGGTAGGACGATGCATCGATTACCGTATCGGGAGTAAACTCTGCTGGTTTTTCTCCGATGAATGCAATATGTTTGCCATCAATACCGATATCACCGCGTAAGGAGAAGCCCTCAGCGGTCATTGGTATGATTAGGGCGTTGGATAATAGGGTTTTCATGAAACCCATAGTACCACGAAGCTTGCTAAGCAGTCACCCTGTTCCTTTTGATTTTTTTTGTACTGGTCATGTCCATCGGCATATCCAGAATCGTGAGTTTGGAAATTTTCTTGTATCCCGATAACTTCAGGTTGACTTCCTTGATGACTTTTTCCAGATCATCTTTTACCACCGCCTTGTTTTCCTTGTAATAATCGGCATTGGGATAAATGACTGCTTCGATGCACTCTGCAGGAATGTTTTTCTTTTCTTGGTATCCCCGGATAAGGATCTGTTCGACTTGGGTGTAGAGTTGGAACATGTCCTCAAGTTCTTCAGGATAGACGTTTTTACCGCCTTCGGTAACGATGAGGTTTTTTACTCTGCCTTTCAAATAAAGATAGTTTTCCTTATCAAGATAGCCTAGGTCTCCAGTCTTCAGGTATCCATCTTCATCGAAGAGCTCTTTTGTGTGTTCTTCATCATGATAGTACCCGCTGGTGACATTCGGTCCTTTCACCAAAATCTCGCCGACTCCCTTTGCATCAGGATTTCCGATTTTCAAATCAATCAGAGGAAATACCATGCCGACGGAGTCAATCTTGAAATGGCTGACTGGATTGAGCGTTAGAATCGGGCTGGTTTCGGTCAACCCATACCCCTGGATGAAGTCGATGCCAAGTTGCTGGTATTGCTTGAATACTTTCGGTGCAAGGGGGCCTGCTCCACAAATGCAGATTCGGTTTTGGTCCAGACCCAGTTTGCTCAAGAGCATTTTGTTGAAGAATTTTCTAAGGGGATTGCGATTGAAGTATTTTTTGAAGAAACCATTGATGAACATCAGAAGGTGCACAAAGGTATTGACGAAAACACCCTTTTTTTTGACTTGCTTCATCATCCCTGCAAGGATTTTGTTGTAAAGCAGAGGAATTCCCATGAAGGTGGTTACTTTCCCTTTGGTAAGGTCATTGATCATCTTGGAAACCGCCAGTTCATGGCCGAATACGCATTCTGCTCCATGTTTGAGGGTTTCCAAGAAAACTGCTGTACAGCAGTACGAGTGGTGGAGTGGCAAAAGAGCATACAGTACATCAGATTCAGAAATGCTCAAAAAGACACCATCACATGCCTGATAGATGTCACTGACAATATTGTTATGAGTAAGTACGACACCTTTCTCGTTTCCTGTAGTACCGCTGGTAAAAAGAATGGCCGCGACATCCTCACCTCTGCTCTTGATCAAGGGATGGATTTCCTTCGCCTGCAAATCGTTGATGTGTGGGTATGATTCACTCTTCCCTGAGAGGGTTGCAATGCCTTTGAGGCCGTTGAACCAAGGATCTTCTTTGGATAAGGAGTCGAGAAGGGGCTTGTCACAGAATAGAAAGGCTGCATCACAGAACGCACTGAGTGTTGATACTCGTTCACTGTGCATCTGATTATCGAGAGGAACTACGATTCCTCCGCAGTAGAGGGTTGCAAGGTAAGCAAGAGCCCATTCTGGGCTGTTCTTTCCTGTGATGACTACCTTGTCCCCTTTCTGCAGGCCGATTTCCTGTAGATAGGAGCCGATTCGGATCATTGCATTATTGACATCTACATAGTTGAGTGTAATGCGGTCAGGGGTAAATACAGTAAAACAGTTTCTCTGTGGAAACTTGTTGAGGCTTATGGTGAACATATCTAAAATAGTGGGCCACTGTCCTTCGAACAGATTTCCACGGTATTGGTCAAGCTCATCCCAAGAATGGTTCATGTAGGTAATCTCCAAAAAAAACATATGATAGAAACATACTATTGTTCCGTCATATACAGATTTTAATAAGATTTTTACAGAAAGTGGTTTGTTTGTCAATCAAAAACATAAATACTTTTAATAATTAGAATTGACTGAATAGTGTGTTTTTACTATTTTGGGAAAAAACAATCGAGTATCGTGCATGAGAGAAGAAATGTCATGGTAAACCACATCGCTGAGACGATTAAGGAGTTTCTCATCATTGCTGCCACTGAGCAACGCGATTGTGTAACCTGCTTTTGCTTTCTTGGCCAGTTTCATATCGGTTTCAGTATCTCCTACCATTGCAACTTGCTCGGGTACAAGGGAAAAACGGGAACAGAAGGCTTCGAAAGCCTGAGGATGGGGCTTTTTTTTGTATTGGCTGTCGCGGGTGCTTAAAAAATCCACCATAGTATCAATGCCCATGAGGTTGAGAAAAATTTGGGTGGAGCTGGTGGTGTCACTGGTGATTATCCCGATGTGATAGCCTCTGGATTTCAAATGGGAAAAGAGTTCTTGTTGAACAGAGAAATCCAGGGTCTTGAGTTTTTCCTGGATGAGTTCTTCACTGTTCTTCACGTTTTCGAGATATACCTTGAACGCTTGAATGGGTTTTATTTGGTATCTGAGACAATAAAGCAAAAAACGTTTGAGAATAATGTGTTTTTTATGGGTGAATACCAGACCTTTTGGAATGCAGTTACCCTCTGTATCTATACCCATGAGGTTGAGCATTGCAATCTTAGCAGGAGTCTTTTCACTTTTTCCCATGGATTCAAAGGCTTGGTTGATGGCTTCACTAAGTACCTCTGCCCATACTTGGGCATAGTCGAATAGGGTTCCATCCTTATCGAATATTATTCCTTTGAGTTTGTGTTCGTCTTGGATCATTTTGTGGTATCATATGCGAATTTAAGTATCTATGACTAGTGGAGGGCATGATGAAAGAACTCGCAGAGGCAATGGTGCAACGAACCCTACAGTTGAGGGAGCAGGTGGAATCCTTGAGGTTTTCCACAGACTATATCATATATAACCCTTTGCTCTATGCCTGGGATGTTCATGAACAATATATTCGTAAGTATATGAGTGCTCCCATCGAGGCTCTGTTTCTTGGTATGAATCCCGGTCCCTTCGGCATGGCTCAGACAGGTGTTCCTTTTGGTGAGATCACTTCGGTCAAGACATTCTTGAAGTTGGAAGGTGAGATTGGAAAACCACCATATGAGCATCCTGCCAGACCCATTCTGGGATTGAATGTAAAACGCAGTGAGGTGAGTGGCAAACGTCTCTGGGCATTGTTTTGTGAACACTATGCAGACTCGACTTCATGTTTTTCCCAGATAGCAGTCACCAATTACTGTCCATTGGTTTTCATGGATCGTGGAAGTACTGGAAAGAACATCACTCCGGACAAGCTGCCCAAGACTGAAAGGTTGGCGCTCGAGACCATATGCGACAGCTATTTGCATGATGTGATTGTGTTGCTGCAACCCACGTATTTATTGGGAGTAGGCAAGTATGCAAAGGAAAAATTCCAAAAAGTGGTAGGTGATCAGGATACCTTCATCATCGATTCCATCATCCATCCTAGTCCAGGAAACCCAATGGCCAATACTGGTTGGAATGAGAAAACCAAACTGAAGTTGGTGAGCATTGGTTTATGGCAAAAATAATACAATAAGAACTTATATCGTTTCTGTATATATTATCGCTTAGGGAAGGGTAAATTGTATAAATAATAGCTGTGAGAATATATAAAATGAAAATCATACTAGACAATAGACTACCTCTTTGATACTCTTTGGGGTATGAGAAATGAAGAATCTTGTCTTGCCTATGCCAAAGTTAATTTGCACTTGGCGGTCGGGACTCCTTATGCAGACGGATACCATCCAATCGAATCGATTTTCGCTTTGGTTGATGTATTCGATGAGTTGACATTTTCCTGGGAAAAACGAGACAAGTTTTCTGTCGAAGTGTTTGGGTTGGAGGCGTACTGTTCCAAGGGGAGTGATACGCTTACCAAAGCAGCCAGACTTTGGTATGAAGCGTCAGGTTTTTCTTTAGATCTGAAGATTCATTGTAAAAAGAACATTCCGGTGAAAGCTGGCATGGGAGGTGGGTCAAGTGACGCGGCTTCCTTGTTGAATATTTTACAAAGAATTGCAGAAAATTATGCGCTGAGCCAAGAAAAACTTGCTTCTGTTGCATTGCAGGTAGGTAGTGATGTTCCTTTTTTTCTTTCTGGATATAGAATAGCATCGGTTGAAGGGAGGGGTGAGAAGATCAGAAAGCTCCCTCCACGGAAAATGGATGTCCTTATTGTAAAGCCCGGTTCGTATGCTATTTCTACGTCAGCAGCATACAAAGCAATAGACGCAAAGCGTGCTGATGGATTTTTCGTTGTTCAAAGGGGCTTGCAGGAAATCATAGATTGTTTTAAAAAAGATTCACTACTCTGGAATGGTATGCTATATAATGATTTCCAAGAATGTACCGGGTATCCTGAATTTTATCAGACGCTGGAGTCCCTGGCTGGAGGGTATGAGGGTTTTGGGAGTCTGACTGGGAGTGGATCCTGTTGGTTTTTTATCAGTGAGCATCAACAAGGAGTACAAGGCTTGTACAATGATATTCGTGATCATTTTGCAAACGATGTAGAACTTTGGCATACCCATCTGGTTTATTAGATTGTACCGATTTGTTTCAAAGAGCATTTTTTGGAGGTTTTTGTGGACATATCAGAAGTACGTGTTCGAAAAGTCAATCAAGCTGGGAAACTGAAGGCCTATGTTACTGTGACTTTTGACAATCAATTTGTCGTGCACAATATTAAGGTCATTGAGGGAAGAGATGGAGATTTCATTGCGATGCCCAGTCGTCAATTGGCGAATGGGGAGTTCAAAGATGTTGCCCATCCCATCAGCAGTGAATTTAGGGACCATCTTCAGAAAATGGTGATGGAAGCGTATGCCTTAGAGACAGAAGAAGCTACAAATAGCGAGGAAGTTCAATAACCGCTAGACAAAGGATTTGATTTCGGTTATTGTCGTATCCGTCCTTGGGAAGTCGCCAAGCGGTTAAGGCTCTGGTTTTTGGTGCCGGCATCGGGGGTTCGAATCCCTCCTTCCCAGTTGCAAAAAAGCAATCCTCTTAAAGGGATTGCTTTTTTGATATATCCCTCTATTCCCTGTGTGGTACTTGCCCCATAGGTGAAAGATGGGATAGTATTATTATTCAGTGGGTATCTTGGATGCCTAAAAGTTATGGTAATTGGATATCTCTTAAGATAGTCCAATGAGAGTGCAAGGAGCATTGTATGTCTGAAAAGAAAAGTCTTTCCGCACTGGAGAGAACCTCTGACTTCGGTTCAGCCGGGTCACGCCGTGTAGTTCGTAATAAGCGCATTCCTGCAGTCATTTATGGTAAAAAGGCTCCCGTGCATATTACCCTTGATGCAAAAGAGTTCAACTTGAAATTGCGCCACTTCTCTGAATCTGCAATTTTGAAGATTGATGTACAGGGCAAGAAGTATGAATGTCTGATGAAGGATTTTCAGGAAGATTTGATGCGTGGTGTTATCAAGCATGTTGATTTCTATGAAGTAACCCGCGGTCATGTACTGCGCGCCTTTGTTTCCGTTACCCTCAAAGGAAACCCAATTGGAACTCGCGAAGGTGGTGTTCTTGATCAGGTCATCCATGAAGTTGAAGTTGAATGTTTGCCAAAGGATCTTCCTGAGACCCTCGAGGCTGATGTCTCCGGTTTGAAGTTGAACCAGGTACTCCACCTCAACCAGGTTGTTGTTCCTGCAAACGTCAAGATTCTTGAAGACCTTACCAAGACTGTAGCTTCTGTGAAGTCTGTAAAGGCTGAGGCTGTAAAGGCTGTTGAAGAGGCTGAGGTCGCTCCTGATGCTGAAGCTCCTGCTGCTGCCAAGGAACCTAAGGCCAAGAAATGAAGTTGATCCTTGGACTGGGTAATCCTGGTACCAAGTATGAACACTCCCGGCATAATGTCGGTTTTGATGTGGTTGAACAATGTGCAGCGTTTTTTCAGGTTAGTCTGAAAAAACGCTGTTTTCATACCTACCGTCATGCAAAACTGCAAATGCAGGAAGAAACGTACACCTTGGTACAACCGCTTACCTTTATGAACAATAGTGGTCTGATGGCGAGAGACTTTCCTGAAGTTGAAGGTAAAGACCTGATTGTTGTCTGTGACCAGATGGACCTTCCTGTAGGAATGATTCGAATTCGCGAAGGCGGATCATCAGCTGGCCACAACGGTTTGAAAAGCCTTATTGAAAACTTTGGCTACAGTGATTTTACCCGTATCTATGTCGGTATTGGACGTCCTGCTTCTGGAGTTTCCGTAATTGACCATGTGCTCTCGAAAGAATCTGATTTGCAAGCCCAATCGGGTATTGATCTTGCTGCCCATGCTTTGATTGACCTAATACAAGGAAAAAGCATTGAGGAGGTGAAATTTGCCTACAACCGACGTGTCCGTCCTCAGTGAGGTCGCTCGTTTTCTTGATGAACATCGTGTGGATCGTGCAAAAAAGTTTGCAGTCGCCTTCTCTGGAGGCAGTGATTCCCTATCTTTGCTGATCGCTCTTTCTTCTTTGGTGGCAAAAGACTTGTTATATCCTCTCTATGTGAATCATAGGATTCGCAGTACAGAGGAGTTGAACTCTGAGATTGAGCTCAATCGTGTAAATTGCCAGAAACTGGGATTGCCGCTTACAGTCCTTGATCTTCAGCAGGGACAGGTGACGCAGACCTCCTTGCATCGTCGTTGCGGCATCGAAGAAGCTGCCCGCACATTACGATATGAAGCACTGTTCGAAGCATGTGCAAACATCGGATGTGCATATCTTGCCACTGCACATAATGCAGATGATCAGATGGAAACAGTGCTTACCAGGGTATTCCAGGGGAGCAGCATTGCTTCCATCGGTGGCATTGAACCTTTGCGAAGTGATTTCACCCACCATACAATCGTAGTGCGGCCGGTTCTCTTGCTTAGCCATCGACAGTTGCAGGTTTTTGTGCAACAACAAGGCTTTTTCTGGTCTGAAGATTCCACGAATAAAGACGATGGTTTTCAACGAAACGCAATAAGACATACCATTTCCCCTGCCATCCATGCTCAATTTCCTCAAGCCTATGCTGCCTTGGCCCGACTGAATCTTCGGGCTCACGAAATTGCTGCACTTTTGGACAGAATGACTGAACAAGCTTTAGGAAAAGTGGATTTTGGTTCTGACGCCGGGATGGCTTTGGAGTCTTTTCATGCTTTAGAACCAGCAATTCGTGACAACGTGCTTTTTAAGATGTACAATCATATCGAAAAGAGTAGTGGATCTCGTCTTAGATATGCTTCGGTGCAGAGAGTCCGGAATCAACTGGAAGTGAGTACTGAGCAGAGTAGGTGGATTATCCATAGTGGGGGAACGGTTGTTCAGCTTTCACAAGGATACTTTTCTTGGAGTCTTGAGGCTGTTCCCTATAATTTTTGTATCTCTATAGGTAAAGATTTTTCTGCAAAAGAGATTGATCTGGAAAATGGTGTAGTGTTTTCTGTTGTTCCTGGAACTGTAGAATCAGACGTCCGTAAGTTGCGGATTGAAGCTGGTCTTTTGGTTAATCCTGTACTCCGTTCTCCTTTGCATGGAGATAAAATTGAGCTCCAAGGGAAAACTGTTTTACTTTCCAAACTCTTTTCCGAGTGGAAAATCCCAGCGGAATTACAGCTCTGCATTCCTGTCTTGGAGGATGTACATGGCATTGTTGCTGTTTTTGGTGATTTTCTTGGAGGACGGGATAGACTCTGTAATAGGTACAAAACTCCCCTTGTCGGAAGGGTGACAAATATATATAGTGTTAACAAAAGGAACGGAAGCAGTGAAATTCAGAAAAGATAATCAAGAACCTGATAAAGAAAAAAAGACCGATAAAAACGATAGTAATAAATTCTGGCAAGGCCCCTCAGATGATGGAAAAAAGCCGTCTTTCAGACCTCAAAATAATCCAAAAAATCGTTTTGCGTTAATGGTGTTCATAACCTTGACCATAATGTTTGGCTATATGTTTTTCGATAGCGCCAACTCAGCTAAAGACCAAGTAGTTCCCTATACTACCTTTATTTCTTATGTAGAGGCTGATCAGGTAAGTAGCGTCGAAATCAAGGAACAGTCCCAGATTAGGTTTGTCTTGAAGAATGGCATAGCCGCTCAGACCAGGATTCCTTATTTTGATGAAACGTTGTTGGAAAACCTGAAAGCGAAAAAGGTCTCTGTTACAGGTTCCGTACAAGAGATTTCCATTCTGCAGGTCCTGTTGCAATTGCTTCCTTGGATTATTTTCATAGGCTTCACCATCATGTTGTTCCGTCAATCAAGTGGCATGAATGGAAAGATGATGTCCACTTTGGGAAAAAGCCGTGCAAAAGAGTATATGGATAGTGATACAAAAACCACATTCAAGGATGTTGCCGGCCAAATCGAAGCAAAATATGAGCTTGAAGAAGTAGTGGAATTCCTGAAGCATCCCGATCATTTTACCAAGGTTGGGGCAAAGATTCCCCGTGGTGTACTACTGGTAGGTCCTCCTGGAACCGGTAAGACCTTGCTTGCCAAGGCTGTTGCTGGTGAGAGTGGCGTCGCCTTTTTCCACACCAGTGGTTCAGATTTCGTAGAGATGTTCGTTGGTATGGGTGCTGCTCGCGTTCGTGATTTGTTTGAACAGGCAAGGAAACATTCACCTTGTATCCTTTTTATAGATGAGCTGGATGCCGTCGGTCGGACCCGTGGTGGTGGCTTAGGTGGTGGAAATGATGAACGTGAACAGACTCTGAATCAGATTCTTGTTGAAATGGATGGATTCTCCACTTCAACCGGTGTCATCGTCATGGCTGCAACCAACCGCCCTGATGTACTTGATCCTGCTTTGCTTCGACCAGGTCGTTTTGATCGGCAGGTTGTTGTTGATCTTCCCGATATCCAGGAACGTGAGGATATTCTGCGAATTCACTGCAGAAAAATCACGCTTGAGGATGACGTGGATCTCAAGCGGCTTGCACGGGGTTCTGCTGGTACCAGTGGTGCCGACTTGGCCAATCTTGTAAACGAAGCTGCTTTGTTTGCTGCCCGGAAAAACAAGACTACTGTTTGCATGGATGACATGGAAGAGGCGAGGGATAAGATTCTTCTTGGCGTTGCCAGAAAGAGTCGTGCCATGACTGATGATGAGAAACTGGCTACGGCCTATCATGAAGCCGGCCATACCCTGTTGCACTACTATTTGAAGAATCTGGATCCACTGCATAAAGTGACCATCATCCCTCATGGTCGGGCTCTTGGTCTGACGGTGAGTCTTCCTGAGCGTGATCCGTATACCAAGAATCGTTCAATGCTCATAGATTGGATCAAGGTGTGTATGGGTGGATATGTTGCCGAAGAGCTTGTCTATGGTGAGACTACCACCGGAACCAGCAACGACATCAAGCAGGCGACTGATTTAGCTCGACGGATGGTTACTGAATGGGGTATGAGTGGGTTGGGTTTCGTCAATCTTGCAGATGAATCGGAACCGTTGTTCCTTGGACGGGAGATTACCCAGCATAAGGATTACAGTGAAGATACAGCTCGGAAGATCGATCAGGAAATTCATGAGATTCTTGAAGAGGCTATGAAGGAGACCAGGGATATCCTGTCACTCCACCGGGATCAGCTTGATCAGCTAACCAAGGAGTTGGTTGAGAAAGAGACGCTCGACGATAGTCAAATCCGAATTTTGCTTGGGTTCGAACCTTTGCCTCACTATAGTGAGAAGGTTGAAAAAAGTAAGCTTGAAGAAGTGCCTGTAGAGAAAGCTGAAGAAAAAAAAGAAAGTGAAGCTCCTTCTGTAGATGAGAGCAGCAATGAAAGTAAAGAATAAGGATAATTATGTCAGCTGATGCTAACCTTACGAGAAATTTTTGCATTATTGCCCATATAGACCACGGTAAGTCTACGCTTGCCGATAGGTTCATTGAAATGGCCAAACTGGGGATTACCAGAGGACCATCACAAGCTCAGATCCTTGATAATATGGATATTGAGCGAGAACGGGGTATTACCATAAAAAGTCAGGCTGTAACCATTCCTTATACAGCCAAGGATGGTAAAACCTATCGATTGAATCTTGTTGATACTCCTGGACATGTAGACTTCTCATATGAAGTGTCCCGAGCAATAAGTTCATGCGAAGGTGCATTGTTGTTGATAGATGCTTCTCAAGGTGTTGAAGCCCAGACAATCGCCAATCTGTATATGGCCATAGACCACAACCTTACGGTTATTCCCGTCATCAACAAAATTGACTTGGCCTCTGCTGATATTCCAGCTTGTCTTCATCAGATTGATCATGATCTTGGTCTTGATAGTGACATGACTGTTCAGGTAAGTGCAAAGACAGGTCTTGGCGTCGATGCGTTGTTCGAGGCAATTGTCGAATACATTGAACCTCCGAAAGGAAGTGATGCCGCTCCTCTCCAAGCTTTGATTTTTGATTCTCACTATGATGCTTATCGAGGGGTAATCGTGCATTGTAGAGTAGTCGAAGGTGTCATGAAGGTTGGTCAGGAAATTCGGTTCATGCACAGTGATGCAACGTATAAACTTGAAGAGGTGGGTATTTTCCAACTTGATCTCATCAAGACGGGAGAGTTGCATTATGGTGATGTTGGCTACTGTATTGCTGGAGTGAAGACCATCAGCGACATTAGAGTTGGTGATACCGTTACTTCGGTTGTCAAACCTGCTGCCCATGCTCTACCTGGCTTCAAGGATGTCAAACCAGTGGTGTTCAGTTCCATTTATCCCGTTGATTCAAATGACTATGAAGAGTTGATAAACTCCATTGAAAAGCTGAAACTCAATGATGCTTCTCTCGTCTATGAGAAAGACTCTTCAGCTGCTCTTGGGTTTGGCTTTAGGTGTGGTTTCCTTGGGATGTTGCATCTTGAAGTTGTGCAGGAGCGCATTGAACGTGAGTTTGATCTTTCCATCGTCTTTACCAGTCCTTCAGTAAAATACATCGTGCATATGAAGAATGGGGATATAGAGTACATAGACAATCCTCTTGAGTACCCGGACCCCATGCGCGTTGATTATGCTGAAGAGCCCTTCATCCAGGCAAGTGTCATCACTCCTACAGCCTATGTTGGTCCCATCATAAACCTCTGTATGGAAAAACGTGGAGTCCAGACGGGAATGAACTATCTGGATGAGAAGCGGGTGGAATTGGTGTATGATATGCCTCTTAGTGAAGTGCTTTTTGATTTCTACGATCGTCTCAAGTCCATTTCCCGTGGATATGCGTCCTTCGATTATGAGGTGAAGGGATATAAGAAAACGGATTTAGTCCGTTTGGATATCCTGGTCAATGGAGAGCCTGTTGACGCCTTGAGCCAGTTGGTTTTTCGTGGTAGCAGCCAGACCCGAGGTAGGCAGGTATGTGAACGTTTGCGTGGTGAAATTCCACGACAGCAATTCAAAATTGCGATACAGGCAGCCATCGGAGGGTCTATTGTAAGTAGAGAGACCATCACCGCATTCCGCAAGGATGTAACCGCCAAATGTTATGGTGGTGATATCAGTAGAAAGCGAAAACTCCTCGAAAAACAGAAAGAAGGCAAGAAGCGAATGAAAATGGTTGGAAATGTTGAGATTCCTCAGAGTGCATTCTTGGCTGTTCTTAAAAGTGATGACTCCTCTTCTTAACTGATTTTCTTTCAAAATTGTTGGTTGTTGCTGATCCAAAGGGGGTGTATACTTCTGAAAAGAAACTATGTACCCCTATTGGAGAGCACTATGCTGACAAAACAAGTTATTGGCACAACGGCAGATAATGAGCCGATTATACTGGTTACCCTTACAAGTGGAATGTATGTTGCAGAAATTCTCAGTCTCGGGGGTGTCTTGCGAACCCTGAAGACTCCTGATCGGAACGGTGTGGTTCGAGATATTGTTCTGGGCTTCGATGATCCATTGGACAATTTACGGTCAACTACCTATTTTGGTCAGGTTGTCGGCCGGTTTGCCAATCGAATCGCGAAAGGGCGTTATATGCTTGATGGAGTCTCCTATCAAATGGAGACGAATGATGGCCAGAATTCCCTGCATAGTGGCAAGAGTAATTTTGGCTGGAAAAACTGGCACATGGAGACATTCGAATGGGCTGGGGATCCTGGAGTGGTCCTGAGTCTGTTCAGCCCGGATGGTGATGGCGGAATGCCGGGTGCACTCAATTGCACTGTCAGCTATGTACTGAGACAAAATGGGGAGCTTCTGATTGATTATGAAGCTACTTCTTCAAAAAAGACCATTATCAACATGACCAATCATAGTTATTTCAATCTGGGTGGTGCTGCCAGCGGTACGATTCTCAATCACGAAGTGAAGCTTAATTGTGATCACTATCTGGAAGTCGATGATCAGCTCATTCCTACTGGAACGATACTTCCTGTTGCAGGTACAGCTTTTGATTTCACCTCTCGAAAACCGATTGGCAGGGATATTGAAAAAGCCGGTGGATATGATCACTGTTTTGTAATTGCAAAACATAATACAAAGTTATTTGAATTTGCAAATATCTATGAACCGGTATCGGGAAGGACCATGAGCGTCAGTACAACACTCCCATCAGTACAGATGTATACATCAAACTTCCTTTGCGGGAAGGAGATAGGCAAGGGTGGTGTAGCATATCCAAAACATGCCGGCGTTTGTTTTGAAACGCAGTTCTTCCCCGATAGCCCAAACCATGACAATTTTCCATCATGCATTTTAGACAGTTCATCAATATATAAACATACGACCGTTTTCACTTTTGGAGCAAAATAGTGCAATACAGCGTTTGCTTGGACGCCCTTTTTCAAGGTCAGGTCACAGCTGATATGCTTTTTAGGCTAAAACAGCTTGGCTATGATCTTGTGGAATGGGGTGGTAATGAACAGAGGGATATTGTTTCCTATAAACAGATGCTTGAGGATTCAAGATTACTCTGTTATGGCTTTTCTTTGCCTGAGATTTCCTTGGTTGATGCTTCCTGCCATACTCAATTTGTTGAGGCACTCCATCAGGGGTTGGAACAATCGGTGTTGATGGGGAATAATCTGCTGTTCTCTGGTGTTGGGCAATCGATAGATATTTCTCACGAGAGCCAATTGGAAAACTTGGTGGTAGGTCTCGAGCTCTGTCTTCCTTTGTTGGAAAAATTTGATCGAATTTTACTGATCGAACCAAGAAACACCCGCTTGGAGAATAAAGGATATGCCTTGAGCCGTAGCGGAGATGCTGCTGCTGTTTTGAAATTGGTTGATAACCCTCACACCCGGATGTTGTTCAATATGTATCATCAGCAGATCAGTGAAGGGAACATTCTTACGAGATTGGAGAAGTATCTTCCTTATATTGGTCATGTTCGCGCTGCAGGAGTCCCTAAAAGAGCCGAATTGGATACAGGAGAATTGAGTTATCGCAGGATTTTCTCTGCTTTGGAGGGAATGGGGTATACATTGAATGTAGGTTTGGAGTATTTTCCCAAAAGACCCCCGTTTGAGGGATTGGAGAGTTGCATGCAGTGGAGGAATATGCGGTGAAAGATGTAAAGATCATTGGGATAACCGGTGGATCAGGGTCAGGGAAATCAACGATTGTCAGAAAGATCGGTGAAGTTTGCTCGGATTTCGTTTTTATTCCCCAAGACAATTACTACCGGTCTGCCACTTTCATCAGCAATGAGAATATAACGGCTTTCAATTTTGACCATCCTGATGCCTTCGATATGGAGCTTCTCTATGAACATCTGGATTCGTTGAAACAAGGGAAATCAATTCAGATGCCCCAATATGATTTTGTTCATCACAAGAGAAAGCAAGAGGCAATCAGTGTCGATCCAAAACCTTTGGTTATTATTGAAGGTCTTATGGTTCTTTATGAGAAAAAAATACGAGATCTTCTTGATCTTAAGCTGTATGTTGATACTCCCGACGACATTCGGTTCATTCGAAGGTTGAAAAGGGATATTGCTGAGCGGGGAAGAACTGTCGATAGCGTATGCAGTCAGTACCTTGAAGTGGTGAGACCTGGCCATTTCAATTTTATCGAGCCTACCAAGGCATATGCAGATTTGATTATTCCTGAGGGTGGATACAATGAAAACGCCCTATCTGTACTCATTCCTTTTGTAAAGGAACTTTCTCGGTGATCAGTGCTTTCTGAAGATGGTATAGGCGTCTTTGATTTGTTTCCATGACCAGGTTTCAGGCACGACGTCTTCTCCTCCCATGAAAAAACGGCTGCAACGGAATATCCGGGCAACGCCCATGATGAAGCCTTTGAAGATTCCGTGCTTCATTACAGAATCGACCATATAGGTGGAGCAACTGGGAGAGTAGATGCAACTACTTCCGAAAAAGGGTGATAACAAGCCTTTGTATAGGTAAACAGGTATAAGGAATAGTGATTTTAACAGTTTATGTAGAGTAAACTTGGCATTTTTCATAGTGAGATGATACATTTGCATTGTCAAATGTGCAACAACTCGATAAAATACTTGAGTAGGGATTTGACTTACCGAATGAGAATCGCTATAGTGACAAAGAAATTGATAATATCGGAGGGATAGTCATATGGCAGGAAACATATCCAAGAACGCACGCCGTGAGGGAGCTAAAGCACTCACCAGCCGTTGGGGTGGTGCAATCAAGATGAAAGCTGTTTTTGAAAACGGTAAGTTGCGTCATGTCGCTTATTGCGAGAAATCTGGCAATACTGCGCGCAAGCCTAAAGACCTGATATAGGTTGTAAAAACTAGCAAATGAAATGAGAAGCCTGTGAGATTTTTTCTTCACAGGCTTTTTTTTTCTTCATTTAATGGTTTATTTCAGCATTATTCGCTGATTTTTGATGTATCCGATTTTAATAGTGTGTGTTATAGTGTTGTTGAGTACGTATACAACGACACATGAGAACGTCATGAGGAGGAAACACGTGAAACGTCTTTCAAGAACAATTATGACAGCAATGCTGGTAGCTTTGTTGGCTTT
>Ga0172377_10000862_pt1 | contig 29692 bp, 29 predicted proteins | sample Pumphouse3metaG_FD_119749 | JGI IMG/M metagenome (GOLD analysis project Ga0172377, IMG submission 119749) | Leachate microbial communities from a municipal landfill in Southern Ontario, Canada - Pumphouse #3 metaG | ecosystem: Engineered > Solid waste > Landfill > Unclassified | place: Canada... | reverse complement strand
TTATTTAATAAATTACTATACACTGGTTTCAATAGATATTCATTTGCACCATTTTCTAAACTACGATGAATGATATTTGAATCAGACATACCACTTAATATACATATAGTACCTTTGAAATTAGTGCGTTTAATTTGTTTTAATAAACTTAAACCAGATATGTTTTCTCCTAGATTAAGATCTAAAAAGATAATATCTGGCTTAAATTCATTAATTTTAGATAACGCTATTGTAGGGTCATTAATTAGCAATACCTCATATTGCATACTTTTAAGCATTGCCCCATACAAAACCAAATCGTTTGGGTTATCGTCCACAAATACTATTTTTTTATTTTTCATAGCTAGCTAATTTATTTGTTATTGAAAATACAAAATCCTCTAAAATAGAGTTAATGTCGCAATTTAAACTAGTAAGATTATCAGTATAATCTATACCAATAAATCCAATTAAATAACCTGCACTGTTTTTTATACCACGATAGCATACTACTTGAACGCCTTGTGATTTTAATAGCTTACCAAATAATTCATTGCACATTGTACTTATTTGTGAACAAGTGGCATTATCTTCCTTTAACTTCTGTAAAAAGCAAGGATGCTGAGAAAGTAATAAATGTTGCCGATTGGTAACTTCATTACTTATCCCAGCTCTAACTTCTTCGTATGAACAACTAAAGTATTGAGGATGTTGGTCAGGGTGAAATTGGTATATATATGCTCTATCTCCATTGGTAATTGCTAATAATCCACCTAGCATACCATGTATCTCACCATCTATTGTAATTCTATCATTAATTATTTTATATTTATTGTTTTGAGCAGACTTAACTTTCTTTCTTTCTACAATTATAGCACCTGTTGCTGCTATAACAGCTGATCCCAACACAGCAATTGCACTTATTATATTAGGCGTTACTTCTGAATTGTTCATTTGTATATTTAATTTTATGTTTGTACCATAAACCCAATTAAATAGAAATATTCTTCATCGTCATATATATCCATTGGTATATCAGTAATTTTTACTTTAGCTATACTTGGAGCAATAGATGAATCTATTTCATCGTTCAGATATTCTTGAAATTTAGCTTCAGATGCTTTAACCTTTTCAATTACATCTTTGTATTCAATGTTCAATGCCTCTTGCGCTTTGACAAATTCTTTATATTTATTGTCATCTATATCTATCATTGTAGTTCCAGACTTAGGATCTACTTTTACTTGATCTTCAACATTAGTTTTATTGTTTACATACTTGTTGTGTAGTTCAGATTGCTTTGTATAGTATTCTTGGTATCCATCAATTTTATCAATGTTCTCCATAATTACATTATACAATGGCTCTAATCTACTTTTGTTAACACCAAGTGCAAATTTTAGTGTATGATTTCCATTCTCTTTTGGTAATTTTAATTTGTTAAAATACCTAATAAAATTAAAAACATCTCGTCTTGTCATAATTAATTACTTTTTGTTTAACTTACATCATTAGTAATCTGTCCTTAAATTTATACAATAAAGTACAGATTTGCAAGTATTTAAGAAAATAATATAGTATTTTTTTTATATTTTTTTTTTCATTACTTACTTTCTGTACTTTATATCTAAATTCAACAATACAAATATTCAATTATTTTGCCTTTGAAGACTTTGCTTTTTCAATAATAAGTTCTACTGACTTAATAATAATTAATAAGACACCTTCAATAATAGCACTTTCTTCTGGCGTATTATCTACCAATGGAGTTTTAATGTATTTACTTAAGATAAGAGATAATGTTGTAACTTCAGTTTCTAGCTCATCTACAGTAATTACATTATCATCAAATATATTTACTATAGATTGATTAAGTTGAACAACATCTTCTTCTGGTAGCTTAGAAATAAGTTTACTATCAATAAATTTAAGTATAAACCTAAATACTAACCCATCAATAGGTTCTGCTATTCCTGCTTTTACAACATGATCTAAATAGCTAACCATGCTATCCATTGCATCATTACTAAAATTTGCCATATTACTTTCGTTTAATTAGTTTATTTATATTATTTTTCCCTTTGTACATATAATGTACCCACCCTAAAGCAATTACTATTTCAGACGTTGTCTTTAAAATAACATTTAATGTAGGGGGTAATTTATCTCCAAATAACTCATTGGCAAAGTATATAGCTGTACCAATCTTTGTTTTATGCCCATCTAAAAAGTTCCAAATGTTTTTAAGTAGTTTACCTATTTTATTAGGTTTTTCATTTTTAGGTGTATCTGTCATTCTACAATATAGTTAATGTTAATAATACTTGGTTTAAGGTGAATAGTAATAAAATACTACTTTTTAAGTGACTTGTTAATTTGTTTTTGCATACCATTATTTAACTTTTCAATAGTTTCATTCTTCATTGGTTCATCTGACTTCATAGATAAAAAATCATCTTTTAACTTATCTTTATTAACCTCATTAAATAAAGGTACTGCTTTACTTAATTTCAATTTGAATCTATGACGTTTCTTTCTATAATTTATCATTTGCTAGTTGTTTTACTATATCATACGATATATCATTATACTCACTTTCTTTTTCAGTTAATCTATACTTCATTGATGTTCCATTAAACTCATCTGCCCATATCATACCTGTACATGGGGTATACATAGACAATGATTTATTTACATCAAAATTACGATCTTTTAATAACAATCTAATTAGTGTATTATATTCACTAACATTGCGTAATAATAAATTACGTGTTAATTTACTACCTCCACAGTATGCCATAATAGAACTTAAAAAAATAGAATAAGATGGAGTAATGAAAGCATTGACTAATTTATACCACCACCTTGTATTCAATTTCATTAAATGTTCATTATAAAATTTATGTGATAACGTCATTATACTAGAAGGCTCAGTTTTCCATATCCATTGTTTATTAATTGTATCAAAATGCCAATATGGAATACTAGGGTCAATAGATAATAATTCCTCTATACTATAACTTACATTAAGCCCAATTAATCTACTTGCTAATTTCGATATAGCAATTATAGGTAACTGAGTTATTGTTTCTAATAAATTATAAATAAACAAGTTAACTCGTTTATTTTTACCTGAAATACCTTTACTCCAAAACCATAGAGTAGGGGTCATTCTGAATCGTCTACTTAATCTATACGGTATTCTATCTATAATATAATTCAATTTATCTGTATTACCTTTAATGTATAATGCACTAACCGCTAATATAAATTGATCTCTAGAAAAATCATCTTCTCTATATCTAAATGGTGCTCTTGCTCCTTGCACATACATAGCCTTTTTATTAATCATTCCAAATTCCCGGAAGGAAGAAAAAATGCCCTCCATTAGTTTGCTATCACCGTATGCAATGTATGCAAGTGAAGTTCTATACAAACCATCCCCTATACCTAAATCATTATGGCCATGTTGTGCCATATATTTTAAATCTACATTCCAATAATTGTAAGTATAGGTTACATTACTATTAAACATAATTATCTAGTTTTATAAAGATTGGTTAAGTGCGCTCTACCATTTGATATACCTAAATCTCTAATTGCAATCAATGAAGTAATTGCATTTCTTAAATCACCAAATGTTACTCCTTGCCCTACATCAACAGTATCTTCTACTAAAGACACACCACACGCAAAATAATAGTTTTCTAAATCAGTTACTTTGCTCATAAGGTGATCATATAAATCAATACATTGTTGTACTTTTGCATTTGTTGTATTAATTGCGTTGTCGTGCATATTATTTAATTTTAAGTGTTTATAATGTATGGTATAAATTTTGTTTCATCTGCTGGTTTAGTAGCAGGTCTTTCATGTACAGTAATCCACTCGTACTCTCTTATATAACTTGCATCATAATCTGCTAAATACATCTTAGTTCCATCAGGTTTAAACATTATTCCATAAATTTGTTGTCCCACTAATAACGTTGTATATGTTCCACCTAAAGTACTTAAATCATGTGAAGTTGTCATATTACGTTGATATAATCTATCACTTACGATAGTTCTACCTATGTATAAATTTTGACCACTGTTACCTATATACAAACCTCCACTGTACGCATAGCCAGTTGCAACTTGTTGTTTATTAGTAAAATCTAATGTACTTAAATCACCATTAGTATTAAATTCTATTTTAGTTATTTTATCTGATACCGAACCAGTTATATAAACTTTAGATAGATCACTTTCTATATGAAATCCATTAGCACCTATATCTATTCCATCAACGGATACTTTAGAATCTTCTGTAATTGTAGTAATGTCACCTACCGTGCCAAATTTAAATTTTATTATATATCTAATACCACTAATTTCAGTTAAAGTATACATGTATTTATCACTGTCAAATAAATACAGATCACATACAAAAGTCGTACCTGAATTTACTTGCTTCCAATTATATGTAGCAGTTGATAAATCCCATGGAGTACTTAAATCGTATTGTTTTATATAAGAAGCAAGACTTACATACATTATATTACCACTTGAATTAAACCCTAAACCATAAGGACTAAATCCTAAATTATAGTTATATGTTGCAGTTGCTGTTGTTAAATCCCACATAATTATATATCAAATATTAAAGTTACTACTACGTCAGTTGCATATTCAGTTGGTACAGAACCATACTTACAAAATATAGATATAATATCTCTATCAGATAACACATTAGTGGAAGAATTAACTCCATTGAAATAACGTAACATATTACCTGTAGTTGCGTATGCTGGAACAGTAGTAAACAAGGAAGTGTAAGATTCGCTAGATGCTTCTCCTGGTGTACTGCATACATCAATATATAATGTATATTCTTCATTACGTTTGCATTTAATATACATTCCAATTAATCTTAACCCAGCCATATCAGGAGATATATTAAACTGTGCTACTGATTCATAAGATGTTCCTACTTCTAAAGTACCACCAATTGTACTTAATTGTATATTAACTGCTTTATTTATCTTTACTGTACCACCATTAGAATAAATTTCAATATCTTCACCTTCACTTTGATATATTCTACTTGGCGAAGATGAATTATTAAAGTATAAGGAATCTCCTATAAATATATCTGTTGATAACCACAGATCGTGAAATTTATATGTACTTGATCCAAGTGTATAACTATCGGTAGTGCTAGGTAATATATGCCCACCTACTGTAGTTAATCCACTAACCGTTAGTGTGCCATTACTAGTTAATGACGTACCTGCTGTAATTGTTCCACTTGCTGAAATAGAATTAGCTATTGAGGGGGCTAATCCAATGCCTAATCCATTTGAATTAAATACAGCAACTATATCATTATCTATTTCAATATTAAACGAACTATCCGGATCATCTACCAGTAAATTAATATCACCATAAGTACATATATCAATGTTTGCAAATAGACCGGTTATATATCCTTTTATATAAGTGTTTACCCCAGTATCCCAAGTTATTGGATTATTATCACTAATTGATAAGCGATTAATATTTATTATCCCATCTAATATAGAAAAATCAGACGTTAATGCACCTCCTTTACGAGTATATATAATATATCCACCATCCTCACTATCAGTTGTACCGTCTCTTACAATACTCAATGCTTTTGCATATTCTAATTTAGTTCCACTTAGATTACTTGCAACATAATTTAAAGACATAAATGTAGAAACAGCACTTGCATCGTTGGATATTGTTAAATCTCCTCTAACGTCTAACAATGACACTGGGGAAGTTGTATTTAATCCTGTATATCCATTTACATTATTATAATATATAGTAGTTGCTGCTAATGAATTTAAGTTGTTAAACTGTACATATCCATCTGTTCCACCTGCAATTACTGTAGTTAAATATCCAGCTAAACTGTGATCTCCCCATCCATAAGCAGTATCCCAATTACTTACATCAGTACTGGTAATTCCATCCAATATCGTCTTATTTGTATGTGAATGTAAATCACTATGTGTATGGTCACCTTCAGATACTGTATCAGCAGTTGTACCAAAGTTTTTATTAAACGCAGTATTTCTAATTAGTAAGGGTTCATACTCACCATCGTGATTATGCCCAACTAAAGAATACAATTCACTGTGATCTCCCCAACTGTACGCACTATTCCAATTAGATATATTAGTTGTAGTAATTCCAGCTGCTGCTGATATTTGAAAAACAGGGTCGGTTTCTGTATAACTTGTAAGATACCCTACACTTGCATGATTGCCCCAACTATACGCACTGTTCCAATTAGTAATATTTGTAGAAGTAATGCTATACGCATCAGATGCAATAAATACTGGGTCAGTTTCACTATATGAGGTTAAATAGCCTACACTAGAGTGATCTCCCCATTCATAAGCAGTATTCCAATTAGATTGGCTAATGTTACTAGGTAGAGAATAACCTGTGGAAAATGATATAGTTATTGTTCCAGAAGAAGTTATTGGTGACCCACTAACACTAAATCCAGTAGGAGTAGATATACCAATTGATGTAACTGTACCAGCATTATTAGTATAGTTATGAGTATGAGAAGTAATTAATCCAATTAATACATCTTCTACATCACTCTTTGATAAAGCAACTACCCCTGTTCTAGTATTAAACGACGTTACTTTTGTTCCAGTTAAATACCCTAAGTCATTAGTAAACGTAGATATTGGTAAAGAAATTATATGTTTTTCTGTGAGTAAAACACTATCACTACTACCAGTTACATCACTACTACTATGCACAGATATGTCATCTAACCAATTAGATGTACCTATTCTAGACAATAACCTTTTATCTCCAACGCTTGAATTGGTAGACGTTATATCTAATATATCAATTAAGTTTCGTATATACATAATTAAAAATTTGTTGCAACCATTGGACAAAGCCAATGATTTAATAATGAATGTTTAGGATGTATATCATAGTCTTCTACACTAGGTGAAGATAAATCTTTTATATTTACTTTTATGTATAATAGTTTATACATTCCTAATGTTGTAAGTTTTACACTAGCCCCAACTATAATATAATTTCCGTCAGAAGATAGTTCATACGTGCATTGTACATAATCGCTTGGGGGAATAGTATTAATTAATGTGTCTAAGCTAGGTATATCTATTCTAGCATTTGTATAAACATTATATACAGTCAATTGTAAATGATTTGGATAATCTTGACTTTCTTCATAACAATCAAAATATCTACCTAATAATATATTACCATTTGCCCCTATATTATTACACACAGGTACATAATACATTAATAACTCAGGATGATCATCAACAATTATACAATCTTCAAATGTAATTCCATAATTAAAAGTTAAATATATTCTAGTTTTAGTTGTAGCAGTTACCCCCTTATAATTATTAGGTATGTGAAATCCACAAAGTATTCTGCCATTAGATGAACTAGTCCAATATATTTGTCTAGCTTCATAGGAATCATAGTATATATAATACTTGCCATCAATTTCCTCATAATAACTAATATCAAATGGCAAATCACTATTTATCCTATCTGTTATATCAAAGAATGTAGCACCATAATTATAACTTAATTTAACTTGTATTCTACAAACTGAATAATAAGGGTCAAGCTCGTATTCATCTACAGTTTCAACTTTACTATATATTATTACGTTCCCACTTAAACCAGATATGGCAGCACCTTTCCCAACGTGCATGGATATTGTATAAGGATAAACACTTATTCTATGAATAATAGATGATATTGAAAATACACAGTTACCACACCAATAAGGTCGCTCGTTGTAAGTGGTGCTATCAATTATAATTTCACTAAGTATAGAATGACTAATAAAATCATATCTCATTACTCTTAATGTGTATACTCCATCTGAATCAGTGCAAGTATATAATAATGATTCTACTGTATCTCCAACTCTAGACGCAACTGAAATTAAATAAGGTAACTCATTACCAGATTTAATTTCTGTTTCCTCTTGATCAGGATTATTATTAGCATACTTACGCAATATGTTTAAGTTTCCACTTGTAGGTGAACCATACGTATAATATAAATTATGATTATTACTACATACAATAGTATATTTGTCATTGTGATTAGAATCTAATTTTACAAAATTACCCCCATATCTATTCAATATAGATAAATCCCTATCAGCAGCTACCATAAAAGATAAAAATATTTGGCTATAGGAATTTATTTCTATATTAGGTGAGGTAGATTTATTTAAAATTAGCTTTTTGTGCCCACCTTTTATATCACTCATTATGCTATATAATAATTGGTTACGAATATAATATCTCTTGCAAATCCATTACCTTCAATAGTAAAGGTAGATTGCCCTTCAATTGTATGAACTCCAGCAGGCTCAATAACTATTACATTATTATTATCACTACTGCTAATATCTTTTATTTTCCATACTCTAGCTTTTCCATCAGCGGTTAAATCAGGAAAAGTCAATGTTATATTACCACTTGTTTTATCTACTAATATTACTTTAGTATCACTATCTATTGTTGAACTAGTACTTACTGATTGAACTTTGTTTGTATCAATTGCATATTTAATTACATCTGCTGTTGCTAAATAAGAATCTGTGTAATCTATATATAAACTACTAGAAATTGCATACCCATCATTTAAAAAGCAACCGCTTGTACCATTCCAACTTGGCACGTATCCATTGGTAGATGTCATTGTTCCCCCCAGTAAGGAAGAAAAAACGATAGATGTTCCAGTGCTATTTACCCGCATAAACGTATCTTTATATGCAGAATAACTACTTGGAACATCAAGTAACTCAGTTATGCTTAAACCATCTTTTTTTAATTCACCTGATTCTTGACTAATTGTAACCAAATAAATAGGAGATGCTTCTATACACATTATTTGTATATAGTTTAAATGACCTGGATAAAACGACCCTGATACTAGTTTTGCATAACTTGGTAACGCAATATCATCTCCTACACCATTTGACGTATATTGTAAAGTATATATTTTATTTACTATCGGATTAACTATATTAAACGTAATTAACGAATTAGCATTGCAAGTAACCTTTTCTAATTCATAACTATCAAAATTAATAGTAAGTGTAGTATTTCCAGCTATTAACGTAGTGTTCTTATCACGTTTGAATCCATATCCTGTATCATTTAAACTATTTTCTATTGAGCGAGCGCCAATGTATGACACCTCTCCTATAGAACCTAAGTCATTAGGTATTAAATATGCAAATAAATGATTTAATGTAACGCTTCCACTATCTAATAATATATCTATTGCGTTTACATGATTAGTAATTAAATAACCTTTATAGTTACCAATTATATTCGATTCCCCATCATTTACTATATGCCCATCATTTACATATACACTGCCATTAAATATGCCACACGACCCATATACATATAATTTATATGGGTTAGTTGTATTCACAGAAGCTATTCCAATTGCAACTGAATCAGAAACAGTAGTGGGATATATCCCATATTCATTTTTGCTCCAATATACATCTGGAAGAGTTGGCAACCAATCATCTATATCTACCCATTCAAATAATTGAACACTACCATCTGCAATATAACTAGACAATACTAACTTAGTAGAAGTAGTATTAGGTGGCAGACACCTAAATTTATTTCTACCACCTTCACCACCTAATCTATAATAAACTAATCCATGATCAGCTAAATTATTTATATCAATAGATGTAATTAATTCAGTTGTTGCTCCCTCTATTGGATCATAAATAGATGTGTATAGATACGATTCTTTCGCATATAAATGTAAGGTATTTGAACCAGCTATATTAACTGGATGATCAACACTAATATTATGTAATGTAATTAGCGAATGTACATACATAGTATCCCTTTCTTATTATAATCTAGTTGGGTCAAATATTAATGTAACCCTAAATATTTCTCCCGCTGAAGGAGCATTGCTAAATGCTATATCTACTGTATCTACACTAACTCTTGTATCACAAGTTATTGTTTCCCATACGTTGGGAGTAGTACTACTTTTACGTTGAACAATAGGCAATAAATAATCACTGCTATAAGTAGTTATATTAAAAGTAGTTGATATAGCCTTACTTGAAACATATTCTCCACCAACTAAAATAAAATCAGTAGATACTAATTCATATACACCAATTGACCCATTATAATAATTATATGTGGAATTTTGATAATTAGCAAGTAAAAAATAAGAACTTATTGCAGACACAGTAGCTTTACCTGCAATTATCTCATCTCCAGCAGTATCAAATAATGCTACATTTCTAGCACCAGTTAATGATAACGTGCTAACGTCTGATACAGTAGCTTGTAAAAATACTTTATTTATCGTTCCTGTTTCTGTTACACGAATACCACTATTTGGACTTGCCCCAATACCTTCTAATACATCAATTAAATAACCTGCTGTTTTACCAGAAGAAGCAGCAACTAATTCGTCAGTATTTTCTGATAAACTTATCCATGACATAATACCTGCTGTAGTAGATGATAGAACTTTACCATTAACAGAAGGATATGCGCTAGGTAAATAATAAGTTTGATTAGCAGTTGTACTTTGTGTAGTTAACTCTACATAATGCTGAGTAGCTTCTCCACTCAATAATGCTAATTTACCAGCAGTACCTACTATTCCTAAGGGCAAAGATGTACTATGTAAAAACTCACCAACTGTTCCACTATCCCAAGTAGCTGCAAAAGCAGGCCTATAAATCTTACCTTTTTGCCCAGTTACTTCAATTGGTAATCCACTATCATTAGTTCCAATTATTCTATATATGCCTTTATCTAAACCATACTCAATTCTAATATTGTGTATGCCTGTATCAGAATAAGTAGTTTTTACCCAATTATCAGTAGAAGATTTTAATATCCTAATTTCATCCCCATCTGCAACTGTATTAGTAGATGAATCATCTGCACCTACAAATAAATCATAACTGTATGATGAAATTAATTCAGACACCGTTATCTTCTTATGTTTTGGAGTAGGGTCTACTTCACTTACATCATACACAACAAGATAGTCTGTATCTGCTACAGTAGATAAAGAGGATAATTCATTAATTGCCAATTTAAATGTATCTACATCTAATCTAACCCCTTCTGTAGCAGTGTAACTAGTAGCTATATCATTAGACTGTAATACCCATTCTGAACCATTATATGTCAAACGTTGATTAGTTATGTCTGGATCAGCACTATCATTATCTACAAATGTAGTAGCACCAACTCTATACATAATTTCACCCGCTGCACTTTCTTCTATAAAATCTTCTACCTTACTCCATGTAATTGTACTACCGCTTATACTAGCTTGTACAATCCATTTACTATATGTATCAGAACTATTCCTACATAATATATAATCTCCATCTACAACAGTATGGCCGTCTATTACAGCTGGTGAAGCAGTAGGTAAAGCTGCTCCTACATTATCAAATACTGCTACAACAGGACGTAGGTAAATAACGCCAATTGTTATTGCTCTTTCTACAAAAGCAACTGTTGCAATTGCCATATCTACTCCTGCAATTAAATCAATATAAGGGGTAGCACTAGATGAATATATTCTTGCTATACCATCCCCCTTTGGGTTAAAGTACATATCTATACTAGTACCTCCACCATTAGATGAAAAACCTACACCTTTATATTGATCAAGCGCAGATGAATTTCCATTTAAAACACTTATGTAATTATCTGAACCTGCAACTGGATTTGGAAAAGATAATTGAACATTACCATTTTTATCACGTATGTCTAACGGATTAATGAATATTAAATCACTTCTATATTGCATAACATTTATTAATTTGCAGTTAATATTCCATCGAACGGATGTCTAGCATATAATCTAAACGTCGATGTGTTAATTTCTTTATATTCTAATTGTACACCTACACCAGTAGATGTAAATACTTTATGTGAAGGATATTTACTCCCAGTATGCACTACCTCAATATAATACTCATTATATGGTTTATCTATTTCTATTTCCCAATCAGCAATTACAAATGATACAGTATGATTAAAATCATCCACACCATAACTAATAGGATGCCATTCACCATCATACCATCTATATTTTACTATAGTATCTCCACTTCTAACTGCATCTAATATTAAACACTCCAAACCATTTGGCAATCTAATAGATGATAAATCATACATATCCTCCAATGTATTAACAACCGTTCTATTATCTATTAAATTAGCACTGGTAATATGAAATCCAGTAACTAATGGTATGTATGGTGCGTATGCAGTTACTCTGGTCATAGTTTAAATTCTATTACTAAAGGTTCTATTATTTCATGTAAGTCTAAACTTTTAACTACTGTATAAGATGTAGCCCCTTCTAATGTAGCAATGTTAACAGTATAAGCAGAAACATCAAACTCATGTATTGTATTAAACGCACTTTGTATAATACTACCTAATACTCCCCATTCAGTTGGATATACAAAATATATATATTCTCCTTCTGTAACATAACCTTCTGTCTTAATTGGTAAAGACCTTGCCATATCAGTATTAAGTAATGAGAGTATTTGACTTTCAGTTAAACTATCGTTAATGCTAACACCATAATAATAAGGCTTGTTTTTAACGAATACATTTGGTCTACTCATATCTACTAACGGATTAACTTCTTCTGCTATACATCTAAAACAATTCAATGCCTCGTTATAATTATCTAAATTATAAATTTGATTTTCTGGTATAGTAGGATTGATAATACTGTATATATTTATATCATCTTGCACCATAACTTTAAATAACAACCATGCGTTATATGCAGCAATTTTCTTACCTTTTATACCTCTACCATACTTATCTTCTTCTCTCCACTCATCAGCAAACAATGCTTCATACTCCTCAATATAGGAACTCATGTGTGATACATAAGTAGTAATATCTCTTAACGTAATTGAATAGTTATCAAATATCATAATTTATAACGTATTTAGTGCTTCTAACGATAGCATTGTTTAGTCTTTCTATTTCAATTTTAATTAACGGGTCTTCTGGGTCAAAGGATTCCACTAGTATAAACTCATTGTTTCCTACAAATGCTAACGCTAAGTGGGAGAGTAATGTAAAATCATATATAGTATTGTTTTCACAAGGGTCACAACCATTTTCACAACAAGTACATAATATATCTTTTGCGTAAGTACGTAATTTATATTTAATATACTCGTAATTCAAATGACCATAACTCCACTCTGCTACAGCATCAGCCGTATATAAATAGAAATTATAGACACCATCCACTAACATATTATAAATATGAGTATCACTAGGAGAGGATGTATGTTTTATTTCCCATTGATTATTTTCATCTAAATATTTAACAACCAATGTTACATCTTCATCATGTGAAAATTGTACTTGTTTTGGTGTAAGTAATTGAGCTATCATTATATCCTATGTGTTTTTAAATCAATACTTTGCTCTTTTTTAGCAGCTTCGTAGGTTTCACTTTTTACTGATAATAATATTTTACTTATAGCGGATTCTACTATTGAATAGTGACAAGTATAAGCTAAATCACAAGAAATATTATAATTTACGTTAACTTCTCTAGGTATGCGTAAATAAGTTAATGTTAGGGTATGAACAGTAAACGCATTGTTATGATATACCTTAACAACATTATTATTAATCGTTGCGTATGGTGTAGTAGAGGAACTAAATGTTCCTCCAATTGATAATGAATCCAATACATCGTTGGATACTACCATACATTGTACGTATCTTAGTCTAGCTATTGTAGAACCATTTGTAAAATCAACAAATGTATCTTTTACACAAGTAAATACCTCTCCAACTGTAGGTGATTCACTACTTCCAATTGAAACTAAATCATCTCCTTCTACATACTTAGTTATTATATATGTACCTGCACTTATGTTGCCCTTGGCTATATGTCGAGTAGATACAGATGCAGTTAACGTTTGATGAGCAAGGATATTGTAATTATCTATTATATGCAACATTGTATCCCCACTCCATCCATCTGGCGGATTTGCTTGTAAAGGTTGTAGTATTACATTTGTTCCAGATGGTATAGTAACTGCTTCACTTGGTTTAATTACAATTCCATTTCTAATATCAGTTACGTTATACCCTACTTCTCCCCAATCATAAGTACCTCGATTCAACACTTTATAATGAATACCACTATCAACATCTATATCTACTAACTCAGAATTAATTGTATTAATGTTAGCTACTATTGTTTCTCCTATAGATAATATTCCGCTGAATATACCAGTAAAGTTAGTAGTACCAACTTCAACTACATAATATTTAGCATTATGGTAAATAACACCACTTGTTACATCTCCAATATTATAAACTGGTATATCAAATGTAGAATAATTTATATCTGTATAGTCAATATCTGGTAGTTTAGCTAATTCAATAGACGTATATAATGGTCTAAGGTTATTAATTATTGCCTTTAATTCATCTCTAGTATTGTAAGTCAATAACGTTGACCCAATATCATTTGCTACTCTTAAAGCAAACTCAGATATAGAGTTGTTTAATACTATATCCTTTATAGTAGGAGTTAATTTACGATAGTGTTGGGAGTTAAGATAATTAACCCCAACATCTATCGCAGTGTGCATTTGTGTTATATTCATTAACGTATATTATTCAAAATGAATGTAATGCTTGCCTTTATTAAGCAAGACCGAATCTAATATCCAAGTCACTAATTAAAGCAGTCTGTTTGTCATCAACTGCAATTATCAAATGCTTAACAAATGATTCTGCTTGCATTGGGTAGTTAGCAGTACCTCCATTATGAATAATATCGTAAATTGTATAAGTTGCAGTAGGGTTTGTGTTAGTAGGAGCGTTATAAAACAATTCAGTTTTATAAGATGACTTGGTATCACCTTTATGAGAAGATAATTCCTGCTCAATAGCTAAAACTTTTGCATACGTGCCAACACCTTCAAAATACTTTGCATAAAGCAAGGTTGCATCTAAGGTATCTGCACCATATTTAGCAGTTAGTGTAATAGTGGTACTTGCACTATAGTATATACCATTAATATAAGCAGCTTTGTTGTCACTAGCAGCAGATTCAATAATATATCCAACACTAACCAAATCATCTAATACTTGAATACCATAATTAATTCCAATTTCTCCAACAAATTTAATACCATCGTCAGTATTATGAATACTAGCAGTTACAATCCTAAGAGGATCAATATTAATCTTGCTTACTAGTTTTCCAAGCAAAGTAGCTGCTGTATCAGTAGCGGTAGAAACAACAGTATAATACCGTTTACGAGTGGTATCATGGATAGATTTGTTTTTATTCTCTACTACAATGGTGTATGTAGAGTTAGCAACAATTGTGCCAAATGATACAGGTACAACCGAATCGCCAAACGCCATAATTTTAGCTACTGGAGCAGAATACTCACGTTTGCTAATTTCAATAACATTACCCCACTCAATTAAATTAATATCTGGTTTAACATTTACTCCATCGTATCCAATTACAAATTGGTACACACCCATTGGGTCTAACTCTGTAGTTGCTACTACTGGATCGCCTCCAGTAGCAGGGTGTAATACACCAGTTGCTTGATTGAAGATAGCTAATGACCCTGCGGCCAAAGCATTTACATCATCAAGTGTACTAACAGTAGTACCATAGGTATTGTTAGTTACAAAAATATGTTTCATAATTATTTATCTATTTTTCCTATAAGGGATTTGTACTTCATTTCATACGCATTTACCACCTGTGCATTTGAACTATCTTTAAAGTATCTAATTACATCTATCATTTGATTACCAAGAGTAACATCTTTATTTATTCCATCTGTAATTACATCAGACCCAGGAAGTTGATATAATATACCAGTTGCAATATATTTAGCTATCTTAGCTTTTAATGATAGATTTTTATCTGTGCTAATACTTAAAATCCACGATGGGTTTTCTTTACTAATACGATCTATTGCAATTACCTTTTCATCATCTTTGTACTTATCTGCATTACCATTTGGCTTAACTAAATTGTAAGCCCATAGTACATCTGAAAGTACAGTGTCATCAGATAATATAATTGATTGTGCTTTAATAAGATTGCGTTTACTTTCAGCTTCTTCTTTAAGTTGAATTGCTTTTTCCTCGTCAGTATATAAATAAAATCTAATTCGAGGACTAACATCTACATCTTTAATATTATTTGCTACATGGCCATGCTCTAGGGCAATCCTATGTACTAAATAATCATAACTATTAATAGGTCTTCCATATAAAATCCTTCTTTCATACGGTATATTACTTTCAACATAATTAGCAAGTGATTCATCTGAATTAATCAACTTGTTATCTTTCTGCAATAATTTTATATCTTCTTCTCTATTTGGATCGTTAATTGAATATAAGTGCCCTACTTCTAACTTTAGTGTATTTTGTATATATACTGTAAGAGAGCCAAAGTATTCTACTAATCGTTCATCCCATTTAGGTGATTCTTCTGATATACCTAAGAGTTCAGGCATTAGGAGGGACATAAGTTTACCATCGCTTTTTAATTTGCTTGTTGACCTTTTACTTTCTCCTAACCTGTCTGCACCACGAGGAAGATGAGTAGAATTTATCTTTTGAAATTCACTTTCCTGTTGTTTAACTCTTATTTCTACTATTTTGCTAATTTCAATCATAGTTGTTAAGTTATATTATTATTCTTTTATACTATGTAACTATTATTAATCTGCACTAAAATTAAGGAAGAAAGAAGTATATGGGTTTTTAAAGTTAATACCCATTGACATAATTACTTCATAAGAAGCAATATCTTTTTTAGTAGCGGCACGTGCTATGCTACCTTCACTTACAGAAGGCCCCCATACAGCTGGGATTGTAGACATACCTTCATAAATCTTAACGATTTTCTCTCTACCTTCTTCTACAACAATCTCAATATTACGACCCCCAGTTGAATCCAAAGAGTGGTCTAAGATTGCCATATTATATGAATAGAATGGATGACCATTGTACATTCTACCATTACGTCTATCCATTTGTGCCTCAGTTCCATGGTTAAAGTAATCTGTTTCTTGCACAGTAAGCAATACATCATTAATGGTTTTATACTGATTAAAGTATGCACCGTAACGAAGATAATCGCCACCTGTAATAAACTTATCCCCTAGTGGAGTAAAGAAACCTTTTGCACTAGAATCACGCATTACTGCATCATTAAACATTCGTTTGCCACCAGCTCCAGTATATAACACCAATTCACTAGGCGTATCATCAGTACGGTGATCATAGATATAATTAACAATACCATCTAATTTATCTAAAGTTAAATTAAAATAAGTATCGTAATTACCAACTGAAACAACCGTTTCAAATACACCTGCTCCTTTTGGTACAGGTTCATTAGTGGTAGGGTCTAATAAAGTAACACGTCCATCAGCAGTACGGTTATATTCACTTTTCCACAGATCATGTTCAATCATATTTGAATTTTGCCATTCAAATTGACGCATTTCTTCAGGCATCCACAACCGTGTTGGAGGAGCACCATCAAAAGTAAATTCAATCTCAGTTACTTTATTTGCAATGTTACCCGCAATGTTATTTGAGAAGCGATAAAAACCAAATTGGTTAGTAGCTTCACCAGGGGTAACACGATTGCTAGCAGTACCATCTGATTTACTAGCTGGAATAGTAGGTACACCATATCCCCATGCTGTGCCTGAAATGAAATCTCCTAGCGGAACATAGAGTTCTGAATTGCTAGACATTATCGTAACATTAGCACGATACAATTCACCTACTCTAGTAGGTTCATAATTTACACGTAATTGTATACCACTAGGTGAATACAATGTATAATAAGCGTGCAACATTCCATCTCTAAACAAAACATCAAATGTAGTTCCAGCTACACCGGGTTTTGTTAACGTTTGTACTAAACTATCAACAACAGTAATAAGTTCCATCCTACCCATAACTGGCCACCTGTATCTGGTATCGTTAAGTTTAGTTGGTTTTTTCTTAGTTACTCCATTTTGCCCTAACGTATAGTTAAGTAACGGAGTTGATTTACCTTGTTGCGTTCCCCATAAATAAGTAATCGCTTGGGTAAGTTCAATTGGGTTAACCAATTGGTTACGATATAGAGTATTTTCATCTACAAAATAATCTGTATCGTAATTTACAGCCTGTTTAATAATTCGCATAATAATTAAAGTGTTAATTTAGGTTTAACGTTTCTATTTGATACTGAACCTTGAGATTGATTGTTATTTCTAGGAACAACTTTAACTTTTTTCTGTGATTTAATATGCTTAATTACAGACTGTTTTATTAGTTGTGATGAATCACCATTAGTAAATGCTTTAAATGTATCTACCAAATCGTGATCTAATGTACGAGATTTACGTGTATTGTACAAATAAATATCATAGCCTGTTGCATTTACTCGTTTCCCATCTAATTCAACTGGTCGTTTTACATATAACCAATTAAAAAAATCTTCTCTAGTATATTCTTTAGGTTCACCTGTAATTGTAGAACGAATGACTTTAGGGATAATTAATTTCTCATTACCAACGGTAATTGATCCAGTTTTAATAATTTTATTATAAATAGAATCCTCTACATTAAGATCTATAACACTACCGTTGTTATCTATTGTAATACCCCAATATTCATCTGCTGCTTTTTTTGCAGCTAGTGTTTTACTTTGTAATTCTTTTTCAAGATTTTGCTTTTTCTCTTTAACTGTTAAAGCAAGATCGTTTTTTAATTTATTTACATAATCTAAATAGTTATCCCCATTTTTTAAATAATTGATATAATTTTTATCTACAGGGATACCTTTTTCTTTATGCCAATCTTCAACAATTGAATCTAATATTCCAACAGCAGTATCAGAGGACAACTGATAGGAATCATAATCTGGCAATTGTTCAAATTTACTAAAATCAGTACCATGCAATTCCATGTAATTAATTACATCTTTTAATTTAGGGTATCTGCTATAAAGTTCTTCAATTGCATCTTCTCTTCCTCTAGTAATTCCTTTGTCAAATACAGTATTAATAACATTGCTTACACTATCAGCTGATAATTCAATGTCATCAACATTCTCAAATAAATTACTAGCCAATAACCCTACTTTAAAAGGGTCATCATTTGTAGTATCAGAGAAGTCATATTTACTTGCTACATCTTCTGCTGACATAACAACTTCTCCTTTACTATTTACAAACTCCTTCTTATCGTTTAAGTAAATAGTTTCATTAAAACCATCTACTTCAACAACAGTGTAGTTATTTGTATCCTCTACTTTACCTTCTGTAGATAACGATTCAAACTCTGACTTTGTATATTTTACTTTACCTTCTTTGTCTATAACATCACCTGTAGCTGAAATATAGTAATCATTTTTTTCTCCTTGAAGGGATATTTTCTCTAGCGTAGTAATATTTGGAATTTGCTTATTTATATCATCATCTCCATCATTAGTTACTAGATTGTTATCTAGATTATCAATTGGTTTTTCGCTAGTAGATAAATTTACTGTATCATTTGCATTATCATTGCTACCTCCATCGTTTGCGTCACTATCAATGGTAAGTGCATAAAAACGAGTAGGAGCAATTGGATATAACGCAAAAGATACTATCCTTTCCATAGCATTAATTGTACTGTAAGTTGTTTTCACGTCTGTCATAATCAGTTATACGTTAATTTAATTATTATTGTTGTTACTAATTTACCATATAATAAATAAAATATTATATTGTGTAATAATTGTTAATTTTTATTCATTTTTGCAATTCTTTCCTGTGTGGCAAGCTGCTGTTTTTTAAATGCTAATGTTTCACTATGCTTACGTTTCTCAAACTCTTGTTTCATTTCAGCAAGCTGTTGCTTCTTAGCATCAGTTAATTGTTTAATTTGCTTGTCATATATATCTACTTCTCCTCCTTCAGTAACAGTACCTGCTTGCAACTTCATCTGCTCAATCATAAGTTTATATTCCATTTCAGCAAGCATTCTATTGGTTTCATATTCTTGCTTCATCTGTTCTAATTGAGATTCATGTTGGCGAGCAATTTCTTTATCTTGCATTAATGCTTGTGTAGATTCTTGTGCTGATCTGTGATTGTATTCAGCCATCTCTTTATCAAAATTACGTTTAGCGTCAATTGCATCTAATAGTGTTTGCTTTGCACCAGGCATATTATCAAAGTCTACACTTTCAATAGCTAATTCCATCATATCATTTTGTGCAGCTGATTGAGCAATTGCTAAGTAATGATTAATTTTATCTTGAGCAGCAGATGAGTTTTTAACAAAAATTCCATACTCTGATTCTAAATGTTCATCTACATCTACTACAAAATTAAGTAATTTACCTTTTTTATCTTCTACTGGCCCACACTTACCTTTATCCCATGCTATTTTACTGTACTCTAATAGCTTTGTTAAATCACGTGCCATTATATTATTAAATGTTTGCACAGATAAAACCATACCTAATCTTGCTCTAGCTATATTATATTCTACATTGCCTTTTGTTGCACGTGTATCAATATTGCCAAGAGCATCTTCATTAACACTAGCAGCAGCATAAGCATCTTGTTTATTTTTATCTCGTAATTGTATTAATATATTAATATAATTATACAAGCCATCATTTGATATAAACCTAACCCCCTCTGCTAATTCTTTTGGAGATAATTTACTATCATCGTATATAAGTAAACTATTGTTTTTAATTGAATAATACGCTTTACCTATATTATTATCCATTGAAACTAATGCACTTTTAGGTATAGCAGCAATATAAGATTGGTATTTAGCTACCTCTGATTCAATTCTATTTACTAGAATGTTATCTATAATTTGATAAGATGACAATCTAATTGGTATAGGCAATAATGCCATACCTTTTGCAATACCTACTTTACCACCAACTGGTAGTTTACATTTAGATAAATTATTTCTATCGTTTAATTGAACTGGTATTACTCTAGGTGGGATATATATGCCAGTGCTTTGATCACCTATTCTATATGCTTCAAACACAACGTTTATCCAATCGTACCTATATGTAATATCTCCAATTGAAGTATTTAATTTATAATCAGCAGGTAAAGGTATTTCTTTTTGACTTCCATCTAAATCAACATAAGTAACTATCTTTACTTTAGTTTCACTTTTAAAAAATAATCTATTTATGTATATCTCGTCATGATTCCAACTATCTAATGAACTTTGATAGTTTTGAAAAGATAATTTATCTTTACGTTGTGGATACATTTTCATAAACTCACCATACGTAATACCAAAGCTGGTAGTGCTTGCACCTTTTCCTTTGACTGAATCTACTCCACGTAATAACGCTTTATCTTCTTCAGATAATAAATCTCTAAATTCATCAATAAATGTAGAATACTGTAGTTTATATCTATGCAAAAATGCTTGAGAATCTTCTATATTCTGTCCATATTGAGCTACTGGAAACCCCTCCATTACAGGAATAACTTCATACTCTACTGAATTACCCTCTATACCACACATTGTATATACTTGATTAGTCATCCACCAATTCAAATATGCTTCAGTTCGTTTGTCATCAAACTCAACTTCATTTTTAATTAGCTTCAATATTTTACTATCTCGATCTGCTTTTTTATTTAAATAGGTTTCAACTACATTATTTACAAATGTTTCTGTATCAGGTAGCGTAGGTTCTGTACCAGTTGCTTCCGCTTCTTTTTGTAATTTATCAATTGTTGCTAGTAGCTTATCTACTGCTAACTTTAATACCTTTTGCTTAACAAAGTTTTTCTTTTCTAAAATAGCTTTTTCACTATTAGATATAACTGTTATTGGAAAAGGTAACTCAATATATTCACCAATTGATTTATCTCTAATTGATGATACAAAGTTAGTAGTACGAATTGGGGTGCTTAACTTCAAGTCACGTAACTCTGGGTCAGTAGACGATTTTAATGGAGTAATTACATGAGAATAATCTAAATTATTAATCACTCCATTAGCTATATCTAATGCCTGTGTAGCTAAGTTATGATAAGGTGCAGATAACGAAATTGCAGTGTTTATCCAATAATCTATTGTACTTTCATACCAATTTGCATCTTTAGTCTTAGTCATTAATGACACTCGTTGAGAAGGTAATTCTGAATATGTATCTGTCATATATTATTATTTAATATAATCCTAATTTATCTACTATTGATTCCGTTATATTTACTGCTGTATTTACATTAAGAGTGGTATCTATTTCTTCTTTAGTTAAAGCTAATATATAAGACCTTAGTATAACTAATAACAACAATGCACTTATTGTATCGAAGTTACCATATCCATCAAACTTATCCAATTCTCTTAATATACTAATTTCAGATATATCGTGTAAAACAAACTTAATGTAGTTTGTATCATCTGTACTATAGGTAGTATATATAAATGATTTTAATTGTAGTAATGCTTCTTCTTTTAACTTGCCTTCCATATTTATCCCAATAGGAACATTGGTTTCATCCATTCTATTACCCTTTTCTTTCATTTCGAGTAATCTAATTGGGTTTCGATAAAGTAGATTTGACCTTCCCCACTTATTAAAGTTAGCTTTTAAGTTACCTCTGTTTATCTCAACTAATCCACGGCAAGAATAATAAATAAGCATATACATAAATAACCTATCTGTATCTTCTGTTCTATCCATTCTTCCTCTATATGAGCATACTAATATATCTCCTTTTGCTCTAAATCCTCTTCTTGGTTGCATCCATATCTGGAAAGAGTTCAATGAATCTTTAATCCCAATTGAATCTTTATTTTTATCTATTGCAACTGGGTCAGCTATACCATAATATATATCTGTACCTTTAGAACCTTCTGGAATAGTAGGATGATGCCACACTCTTATACATCCATGCACATCAGTTCCAGTCTTAACTGGTACTTCATCTACATAAGGATGAATTTCATAATCTAATTTTTTAGCACGTATTGTAGAATGAGTAATAAATTTAGTTACCCCATCTTCTACAGTAAGTATTCCATCTGAATAATATTTGTGAGCATCGTTTGAAAAAACATCTTTTATATGACTACTTAATTCTTGACTACTAAATATACCTGAGGTAGAACCACTAAATGCTTCAGATGGTGTATTTGAATATTGTCCACAATATAGTATAAAATCTGATTCAGATACATCTCCATCTTCATATTTAAATTTACGCTCTTTCTTAGATATTTCAATTGCAGTTAAATAATCACTGTTACCATTTTCATCTAATGAAAACTTATCTCCTAATTGTCCTTGCAACCCCCACCAATATGGTTTATAGAATCCACATATTGTATTTCTAGCATTCTTATCCCATACATTTTCAAATCCTAAAAACTTATGCCTAGTAGGTTGATAAAAGTTTCTTTCAAATATAATCCATTTTCCTTGTTCTGATCCACCTGTACCAAATGCTACTATAAAGCCAGTTGTATATGACCCTGTTCTAGTAGTAGGTTCAAGCACTCCCATTACGCCATCAAAGTTTTCAAAGTTAGATAACTCTTCTAATTTAATACGTATTCCGTCTTTACCAATTGCTGCATCTTTGTTATTGAAAAACGACACAGATATAATACTACTTAAATATCCACCCTCAGTACCATCTATATATTTGAACCCTATTTTTATCTCTTCTAAATCTTTTTTTAATAAACCAGCAGGATAATAAAATCCTTGTTTATGCTTTCTATAACCACATCTATTAAATGGAGTATGCTGCTCATAAAAATCTAATTGAGTTCTAGCCATACCAGATATAGATTTCCCTTGCGTTAAATACTTTTTATCGAACGCTCCATGAATAACTGTAACATTTGGTATTAAATTTACAATATTAGCTGAATCAATTGCCTCCATATAACTGTATCCACCACGTCGTGCTTTACCTACTATAAAATGAAATGAGTTTAAATGTGCAAATTCTTTAGATTTAAAATACCAATATTGTGCATCTATAAAAATAGGAATTGATTCTTCTTTAGCTATATTCACTACTCCATTACGTATTTTAGTTTCATCTAAAAGCATCATTCTACCATAATTAATAAAATTATAATGCTCTCCTGTTATACGTAACTTAGCAGTTGATTTATTAGGTAATAGTTTGCACATTGCCTCATATCCTTTATACCTATAAAACTCCTCACGTTTACGGAATTTAGTATAAGGCGTTGTATCACGTTTAGCTTTTATATATACACCGTCTTTAATATACCGTATTGCAGCCTGACGTAATAAATGAGTATTAGTAAAAGTAAATGACATATTCATTAATATGCCACCACTATCTCCAATTAAAAAATCATCATCTGGGTCAATATAATGTTTGCTAGTTAAAGGATTTATACAATCTCTAGCTTTTTTATACTTACTCTTATCTGAATTAATATAATCTATAAAATCAGAAGGGTAATCAAAAATAAAATCATTTCCTATTCTCATCAAACAATGTTTAAATATAGATTATCATTTGATTTATTTATTAATTCAGAAATAACTGGATATATAGCTTTATACGTAAACTCACTATTAATAACTGATTCCACTATTTGTGAATCTTTTGTATAAGCCTTTGTACTATTGCCAACTATTATACATCCATCACTATCATCTACTGTATTACCTTTATGAATATATATATTACGTCTATGAGGAACAATGATTTCTATATGATAAGTAAACCAACTATATAAATTCCTATACTTAATAGTAAGTGGCGTATCTTGTTTATTAAAAGTTATCTTATATCTACCATAATTAATTGCATCTTCTGATGGTTCTAATGTATATATTTTATATGGCAATATGCTATTCAACTCACCAAGTCTATATATTGGGGTAGCGTTAACTATCTCTAAAAATAAATCAACTTCTATTACATTCTTAGCAAGATATTCACGCACCTCGCTATTATTTCTTAATCTTAAATTACAACTTGAATGCGTCATATTGATTTTTTTTATTATTGTTTGTTAAATTAATATTATTGATAAGCATATCTATTTCATTTTTCATATAAGTTAATTTAATTGGATTTGTTTTCCAAGTATCTAAATCATTAACTTTAATTACCTCATGTGTAATATGAAATAAAATTAGCCCTATTAAATTAAATCCAAATCGTTCAACAAAATTAGCATACAATGATAACTGTAATGTATATTTATTACCTACTGATGCTGGAACGTGAGATAAGGGATATTTAAGAAACTCATTTGTATATATAAAATTATCACTTAACTCACCACTAGTATCTTTTTCATAATACCCTGATTCAAATCTAATATCTCCTTTATTTGTTTTCCAGTCAATTATAATAAAAGTATTATCTTTAACTGCTAACAAATCAATCATCCCGCACACTAATATATCTGGATGATATACTACTATTTCAGGATAAAATTTAAAGCCTCTATTTGATAAACCAACAATTAAATTATATATATCCACATACTTAACATTTAAATCTTGATTGAGCAAATCATCTACATTTATACTACCAATTGTATCTAATCTATTACTAACTAAATCATGTATGCTATACATTCTACTATATGAATAACCATTTATTGATTTGCTATCAGATTTATATAGTTGTTTTATGTGCCCATTGGCAATCTTAACAGTTTCCTCTAAATACCCATGTTCTGTATTACCTCTAACTAGTGATTTGTCAGTAATCACTTTCCATTCATTTAACAATTGGTTAGCTGTTTTGCCTTTATATTTTAAATAATCTCTATGATTTCTATTTTTACCAATTCGTTCGCAAGCCAATGCAATTAATTTAAAATCTTTACTTGGCTCATATTCCTTTAGCTTAGTTGTTACACTTGTATATTCATTTCCAAATTGATCTGTATATCTATGTAACGCTTCATTGAAATATATTATTCTTTTTTCTACCATTAATTTATCATGTTAATTATTGATTGTGATGGATCCATTGAGTCTGATACAACCCCTCCACCTTGTGCAACTGCTTTACTTTTCTCTTCTTCTTGTAGCTCTTGTAATGCACTATTAAATGTTCTTACTTGTTCTGGTACTGATTTAGATAATGCGTCTAATGCTTTCTCTAATTCTACTAATTGATTGATTTTTTCAATAACTATATTGTGATCAGTATCATTATAACTATTTATTGTTCGTTGTAGCAATCCAATCTTCTTAGATATAATTTCAATACTTTTATTGCGTAAGTTATATTGAACATGAAGATTCTTAACATACTTTACTATAGATGAATCATTTGTATTATTGAAGTGCTGTATTGCGTGTAACACCTTTTCGGAAGGTTTCCATAGTAAAGATAGCCCTAATTCTCGTTTAGCTACTTCAACTAACTCCTCTCCCGTTAATCCTTGTTTAACCAATGAACTATTATAATGCTGGGTCAATACTACAAAAGCCAACTCCTTATTTCTTAATATGGGGTCAGCTTTATCATCATATAGATCTCTATATGCTTTATCACACAATGGCAAACTAATACTTACAGCATTATCTTTATCACTTAAAATAGGTGAATAATTTTTATCTATATCCATTTTATCAAAACAAATAAATAGAATTAGCTATCTTTCTAAACATTATGCCTAACTTAGTTACACCTTCTTCTTTATTAGATGCACTTGCTTCTTTAACCAATTGATTATAAACTTTAGTTGTTAGCTTTGTTTTACTTCTAGCTGATTCTGTAATTACGATATTTTTCATATTGCACATATTTAATTTCACTCCAAAAATAAGTAATAAATTTTATATATGCAACACCTAACCACAATATTTTTACAATTTATTTATATAGCTTTGTATTTCTTTTGCCATATCAATAGCTTTATTTCGTTTTGCCCGTTTAATGCTTCTAAATTTAATGGTGGCTTCTTTGTCTATTTCTGACTTAATGCCATGTTTCAAATCTTTTGGTATATCATGCCAATTACTAAACCCATGCTTTTGTAAAACATTGTTTTGTATTTCAAAATAAATAGCTTTTTTTGGGTTTTTTGTAAATGAACCAATTTTTGGTATAACTGCTCGTATCTCGCCATTTAACATTTCATCTTTAACACATTCTATTTGATGAGTTAAAATAACTTCTACCATTTCACTTAATATAGAGTTATCGACTTTAGTTAATTTGTATGCACCATTGCTTTTAATTGCAGCAACTGCTTTTGCTATACCTCCATTAATTATCCTATCTTTTTGCATATTACAAGAATACGTTTAATTAATTACTTTATACCAATTAAATAATTAACATTAACTAATACATATTCAATAAATTTAGTTTTACTATGTTTATTCTCAGGCCCAATTGATGCAAAAAGATTATTATCTATAAAATATCTAATTGACTGTGAGTTATAGGAATCTATAATTGGAGTAGCTGCTCCATTATCAACCAATGTACTCAATTTACTACTAAAAATTGGACTTGTATTCAATAACTCGCTATCTACTTTATTTCCAATTGCTACAATCTTAGTAGATATTAACTCGCTTGCACCTGGCTTTTGTAAGTCTTTGATATTATGTAATAATAAATTACTAATCTCATACACACATTCGATTAATAAATTATCCTTAATTGGTTTAACAGTAGTTAGTATCTCATTAACATTTTCCATTTTAAATTAGTTTAGTTTTAGTTTTATTAATTTATAATTGTATTATTATAACTATATTTACTAATAGATTAACTTATTCAATTTATTTCTAATAATTTTCCCTTTGTTAGATTAATATATAATTAATAATAGATTACTATATCTCTCGGCTTTGCTAGTAATTGCATAGTAAGGGTATGTCTTATTATTTATTTTTTTTATTTTTTTTTTAATCTATTTTTAATAAAATTAAAGTTATACAATTTTTTTTTAATTTTCAATTAATTTTATTAACAATCTATTAGTAAATATTACTAATTCGTTGTGGCTCAATGCTTTATGCGGTAATAATAAAATTAAAGTAAATATATTAGTAGCTAAATCATAACTACTGAATAAACTATTTATTTCTTATCCTCACCTATTTTTTATATAATGTATATTTAAAGTAGTCATATTATATAGCCTCTATACATTTGTATGTAGCAATTAACACTTTTAATTTCCCCGGAAGGAAGAAAAAATGCCCTCCACCTTTTGACTATTAGTTAATACACTTATTTATTAGCTAATTAACTTATAGGTGAGAAAGGGTGAGAGAGCATATACCCACATTAACAATTAGAAAAAGGAGGTACGGCTAAAAATTAAAGTGGGGGCGGTAGGGGGGTGGCAAGTAAGTAGATTATATATAGCACCAATAAAAAAGAATTTATATAAACAAAAGTAGACTAAACAATACAGTAGATTGATATTAAGTTAAATAGAATTAAATCAATTAGTAAGGGAGGTGGAGTAAGTGAGGTTAGATTGTAATGTGATGTATGAAGGTAAGGTAAGATAGAATAAATGATGATATGAGGTAGAAGAGTTAGGTGAGATAGATAAATAAAGTAAAGGGATGGAGTAAAAAGGTTAAGTAAAAGGGTGAGTTAATGCAAGCGGGGGCCACCTATTATCTAAACTACTACTAACACTTGTGTTTGGAAGTACCCCCTACCAAGGGTGGGTATAAACATTACACAAAATTGCCAATAAATAGATAAATATTATTTATTTATTGGTAAGTGCCACGAAGGCACAGTCCTAAGTTATCAGGGATCAGTAGTTGATAGCAAACTTACATTTAATATTATGAAAAATAATATTAATGTGCGAGTTGCATCCTTTAGGGATGCATTCCAGAAATTCCTTAGCTACTCAGACGGTAGCTTTGGAGTTGAGGAACTGGCATCATTCTCCAAGTTAAAGGAGAAGGGTGCTATAGGTTACCGTAACAAAGAACAATTGTGGGACGGTAACCACAGTTCCTCGCAGGAATTCGTAGAACTTTGTATGGTGGAAACACCTTTTATTTCTGACAATCCTTGCAGATTCTACGTTGTTAGCTATCTCTATGTTGAGAATAGCAACAATTCCTGTAGAAGGAAAGAAACTCACGTATTCGTACCTAACGAATAGTGAGTTTCCGCAGTTGGGTCTTAGCTAGTTCCCCAAGTTAGACAAAGAACAGTATCCCTGAATCTGCTACAGGTGATAAAATAGTAGAAAATTAGTACTATCCTAACCACATAAGATAGTCTAGAATGGCACGTGGTCTAGTTTAACCGTGCTTACCCAAACCATTAGGGTATAGTAGTTAATGGTACAAAGGTAGCCCAGCTATGGTTAGATATTCAGGTTCGATTCCTGACTGGGCACTAAGACTGTGTAATCTCAGCAGTCTATAAACTATTCCAATTTAACAAGGTAATTTGAGATATTCTCTATAAACACTACTACTATACTATATATATAGTTAATGGTTATAGAGTAGTGAATACAGTAAATTACACTAGACTATAATAGCAATTTATACTAGTGGCATACAGCTATTCGCAATTGCAACTTACAGCAAATGCTACTGCA
>Ga0172377_10000854_pt1 | contig 29820 bp, 31 predicted proteins | sample Pumphouse3metaG_FD_119749 | JGI IMG/M metagenome (GOLD analysis project Ga0172377, IMG submission 119749) | Leachate microbial communities from a municipal landfill in Southern Ontario, Canada - Pumphouse #3 metaG | ecosystem: Engineered > Solid waste > Landfill > Unclassified | place: Canada... | reverse complement strand
AGGTGAAAGATGACCCTTTTATCGCCGCCGATATCATCACTGGGTTGCCAGGGGAGGGGGATGAGGAGTTTGCCCGCTCTCTAGAGTTTTATAAACGGAACGAGTTTAGTCAATTCCATGTCTTCCCCTTCTCGCCTCGTCCCCAAACACCCCTCTATGAGGCCAAGGACCGGGTGAGTGAGAGTGTGCGCGATGAGCGGGCCAAGATTGTGCGCGATCTTTCGACGGTCCATTATCGACGCTACAAGAGTCGTCAAATTGGGCGCTCTTTGGAAGCTATTGTTGAACAACAACAGGGTAATAGGTGGTTTGGTTTAACTGGTAACTACCTCAAAGTTGCCTTGATAGGGCTGCCAGAGGGGACTAAAAGGGGAGACCTAGTTAAGGTAATTATTGGAGCGGGAGAGAATAGCTCAATTTTGAGTGCTAAGGTGGTCCCCATAATTTAATCCTTGCATTTCACCTTTAATCTTATTATCCTTCAAAGTAAGGGTAGGGTTATGGAAGAAAAAACAAATCCTCACAAAACCTCTCAAGAATCGGGATTTATGTCTGATTCGCTCAACTTAATCCAACTTGAACAGAAATATGAGTATGAGCAAGAGGTTTTACACTTTATTAAATGGGGTAACCCCTTCAAAATGGAGGAGTTGCTTGAGAGGCGTAAAAGACTCTTTCCAGATCAAATATGTTTTATAAAAGAGAGTACCAGTGACCCGCTACGGTATTGTAAAAATGAGTTGGTCGCCCTCAATGCCCTTTGTCGCAATGCTGCTAAGTTGGGGGGGTTACAGTCGCTCTACCTCTTCAGCCTCTACAACAAATACTACATTATGATTGAGAGGGCCATCTCAATCCCCTACCTCAGAGAACAACTCTACGACCAGATGGTGTTAGACTATGCCAAAGCAGTCTTTGAGTTCTCTATTACCAGCTATTCCCCCTTGATAAAAAAGGTTGTCACCTATTTGATGATTAACCTCAACCAAGATATCCCCATTACCCAATTGGGAGAGCTCTACAACACCCACATCTCCCACATCTCACGCAAGTTTAAGCGGGAGACGGGGATGTCAATTCCTGCCTATGTTAGCAAACAACGTATTGGGGTGGCTAAGCTCTACTTTGAGGATGGGAGGACCTCAATCCAAGAGGTAGCCTCATCACTCGGCTTCAACGACAGCAACTACTTCTCTAAAGTGTTCAAGCGCTATGCAGGGATGACCCCCAGCGAATATATCGCCTCTATTCAGGTTGAGTAGTCTTAATTATCACACTCTTTAGTGCTCACCTTCTCTGGTGAGAGCTCACGTATGACAACTTCGGGCTCTTTATTTTGAACAATGCGGTTGGCAGGAACATCGTTTCTTATCCAAGTGTTAGAGCCAATGACGGCATTCTCTCCCACCGTAATATCTCCTAAGAGGGTCGCATTGGCGTAGATAGTCACTTTATCTTTGAGGGTGGGGTGCCTTTTGGCCCCCCTAATTAGTTCTCCCCGTTGGTCTTTAGGGAAACTGAGGGCCCCTAAAGTCACCCCCTGGTAGATTTTCACCTGGTTCCCGATTTGACTCGTCTCTCCAATAACAACACCGGTGCCGTGGTCGATAAAAAGGCACCGCCCAATATCAGCCCCCGGGTGGATATCGATTCCAGTCTGCTTGTGGACTGTCTCTGAGAGCATTCTGGGGACAAGGGGGACCTCTTCTCGGTAGAGGAAGTGGGCGATACGGTGGATGGTGAGGGCGCGCACCCCTGGGTAGGCTATTAAGATCTCCCCCACTGAGGTGGCTGCTGGGTCCCCCTCATAGGCACTGAGAGCATCCTCTTTCATCATCCGTCTCAAATCGGGGAGGGCTCTAAAGAGCTTGTTAACTATCTCTAAAGCAATCTCTTGGTAGGGGGCTACCTCCTCATCGGCCAAATTGAGGGGGTTGGTGTGAAAGAAGGCGAGGTAGATCTGCTTCTCCAACGCTGCTCCACACTTGTTTAGGAGGAGGGCGAGCTCTTCACGAATCCCTTCGTTGGTTAAGACGCGCTGTCCGCTCCTTCCGGGATAGAAAAGTTCCATAAAATCTTCAACAATTGTCTCTATCGTCACCATCGAAGGGATGGGGCGAAAACTTATAAAATTGGCCTGACCGGTGCGATCAAAGCTCCCCATATAGTGGTCTAGGTATTGGGCATAGTGCCTCTCTTTGTTTTCCATGACACTCTCCTCAAAGCAGGTTATAGCTCTAATATAATGGGAATAGGGGAAAAATAGTAGATGGGTTGCCACGGGGCCCATAAATTATAGAGCAACGGCTTGAAGAGGTTGCTAAATCAACGTATGATAGCAACGATATTTAGGGAGACGTGTAAGAATGCAACAGATACGAGAGTTGTGGAAAAAGATCGTTGAAGAGGAACTCGAAGCGTATGGCCTAGAGCTCCTAGGCAGTAATGAACCTATTCGAGCTGCCGGAGAGTTGACCCTACAAAAACCCCCTAAACCTGAGATGGGCGACATTGCCTTTCCCCTCTTTACCTATGCCAAAGCCCTCAAGAGCTCCCCTCAACAGATTGCCCAAACCCTTAAAGAGAGATTGTCTAAAAGATCTGATCTTCCCAAAGGTGAGGTGTTAACAGCCGGCCCCTACCTCAATATTAAGGTTGATGTGACCCAATTGGCCGAACGCCTCTATAGAGAGGTGTTAAGTGAAGGGGAGAGGTTTGGAAGTAACCAAACTTTAGCAGGGAAGCGGGTCATGGTGGAGTTTAGTTGCCCTAATACCAATAAACCGCTCCACTTGGGCCACCTCAGAAACGACGCTTTGGGGGAGAGTATTTCAGCTATCCTTAAAGCTAATGGGGCCGAGGTACACAAAGTCTCCCTCATCAATAACCGTGGAATCCATATTTGCAAATCGATGCTAGCTTACCAAAAGTTTGCCAATGGAGAGACCCCCGAAAGCTCGGGTCTCAAAGGGGACCACTTAGTGGGTAAGTACTATGTCCTCTTCTCTCAGTGGGAGAAGGAGGACCCTAACGCCATTTTAGAAGCCCAAGAGATGCTACGTCAGTGGGAGGAGGGGAACCCTGTCGTGATGGAGCTGTGGGAGAAGATGAACCGCTGGACCATCGATGGGCTCAACCAAACCTACGCTAAAACGGGCGTCTCCTTCGACCGCTACTACTACGAGAGCGACACCTACCTTCAGGGACGCGACGCTGTCTTGAAGGGGTTGAAAGAGGGGGTCTTCTACAAAGAGGCTGACGGATCAATATGGATCGACTTGAGTGATATCAACTTAGATAAGAAGGTGTTGTTACGCAGTGACGGCACCAGTCTCTACCTCACCCAAGATATTGGGACCGCTTTGGCCCGCCATGTCGATTGGCCCTTTGATGCCCTCATCTACGTTGTTGCCAGTGAGCAGCAGTACCACTTTAAGGTGTTGTTTCATGTCTTAAAGCGGTTAGGCTGTGATTGGGCTGAAGACCTTCACCACCTCTCCTACGGCATGGTGAACCTCCCTGATGGGAAGATGAAGAGTCGTGAGGGGACAATTGTTGATGCCGATAACCTCTTTGACCAACTAACTGAGTTGGCTAAAGGGGAGATTAAGGCTAAGGAGCGCGAAGATTTAGTGGGCGATGTTCAGCAAACGAGTGAGGCAATTGCTTTGGGAGCCTTAAACTATTACCTGCTTCAAACCACCCCCACCAAAGATATGGTCTTCAACCCGGCTGAATCGATCTCTTTTAATGGAAATACAGGCCCTTACCTCCAATATATGGGGGCAAGGATAATTTCAATGTTGCGCAAAGGGGAAGAGGAGGGGCTCACTACAGAGAGCCTCCCCTTCGATTCTTCTCTTTTATCCCTCCAAGAGGAGCGAGAGCTGATTAAATTGGTAGCCCTCTACGGGGAAGTTGTTGAGGAGGCGGCTAAAGAGTTTAACCCAGCCCTAATCGCCACCTTCCTCTACGACCTCTCACGCCTCTTTAGTAAGTACTACCACGACCACCCCATCTTAAAAGCGGGGGAGCCGGCACTAGTTAAAGGGCGCATTGCATTGGTAACAATGGTTTTACAAGTTTTCAAAAATGCCTACAAATTGTTGGGAATCCCCTTTTTGGAGACGATGTAAGGTATTGCCATTATATTTCTCTTATGGTATAAGGGAGCCTGCAGATTTATGAGTAAGGATGAGTGATATGTACGCATTAGTAGAAATTTTAGGGAAACAATATAAGGCGACTAAAGGGGCAACCCTTAGGGTCGACAAGCTCGACTCAGAGATTGGTGAAAAACTTGAGTTTGATAAAGTTTTGGCCGTTTCCAATAGCGATAAAATGGTCTTCGGAACTCCCTATGTTGAGGGAGCTAAAATTATGGCCACCCTTGATGAGGCAGTCAAAGATAAGAAGGTTAAAGTCTTCAAGTTTAAGCGTCGCAAAGGGTATCGCAAGACCCAAGGACATCGTCAAAACTACTCAATGATCACCATTGATGAGATTAAAGCGTAAGGAGAGAGAAGATGGCACGTAAGAAAGGTGGCGGAAGCTCAAAAAATGGTCGAGACTCAAACTCTCAACGCTTAGGTGTTAAGCGATTTGGCGGACAAGAAGTCCAAGCCGGTGAGATTTTAGTACGTCAGGTTGGAACTAAATTCCACCCCGGCGACAACGTTGGTTGTGGTAAAGATTACACCCTTTTTGCCAAGACTACTGGTAGGGTTTTGTTCCATAACCGTAAAAACCGAGCCTACGTAAGTATTCAGGCAACAGAGTAGACGTGACGGTTAAAGAATAGAGCTAATCTATGTTTGGCTTTTCAGATGAGACCTATATTGACATTGCCTCCGGAAGCGGAGGCAATGGTTGTGTCTCCTTCCGACGAGAAAAGTTTGTTGCCAAAGGGGGACCCGATGGTGGCGACGGTGGTCGGGGAGGGGATGTGGTCTTTGTTGTCAAAGATAACCTTAGAACCCTAGTCCACCTCAAGCGGGTGCGCTCCTATCGCGCTGAAAATGGGCGTGATGGGCAAGGTAGGCGCAACTTTGGGCGTAAGGGGGCCGATATTGAGATTCCTGTCCCTCCCGGTACGGTTATTAAAGATGCGACTACTGGTGAGATTATTAAAGACCTCGAAGGATTAGAGCGCTATGTCTTCCTCAAAGGGGGCAATGGTGGGAGGGGGAACTGGCATTTCCGTTCTCCAACTAGACAAGCACCCCGTTATGCCCAACAAGGGGAGAAAGGGGTGGCGATGCGCATTGGTGTCGAGCTCCTCATCATTGCCGATATCGGATTTGTGGGGTTTCCTAATGCTGGTAAATCTTCTCTCTTAAATAACCTTACCAATGCCCGCACTAAAGTTGCCGGCTACCCCTTTACCACTAAAATTCCCCAACTTGGGATGTTTCGCTACGGCAATAATGACATTGTCTTAGCCGATATCCCCGGCATAATAGAGGGGGCTAGTCAGGGGGCAGGGATGGGGCTTAAGTTTTTAAGGCACATCTCTCGTACAGTAGCCCTCGCTTTCTTAATCGATTTGGGTGATGAGCGCTATGCAACTACTTTGGAGACTCTCCAAGGGGAGATAGGGGAGTATGCTCCTGAACTATTGGAGAAACCCTACGTTGTTATTGGGACCAAAATAGATTTAGAGGGGGCTAGAGAGCGCCTAGCTGAACTGCAAACAAAACACCCCACTATTGGACTCTCCAACACCTCTACTGAGGGGTTAGAAGAGGTTAAACAAGCCTTTATAAAATTGGTTGACGTTGAAGGTCGCGAGGTTGATGATGGTTTTACAACCAGCGTTGACCTTGATGCCCACTACCGAGAGGAGCCATGAGAACTGCTGTTTTTGGGGGGACCTTTGATCCGGTCCACTTAGGACATCTACACCTCATCCATTCACTCGTAAAGTACACCGACTACGAGCGGGTAATTATTATCCCGGTAGCTAACCCCCCCCATAAAACCGATGAGCCTGCTGTCACTAGCAATGAGCGCCTTAAAATGTTGCAGTTAGCTCTCGAAGATTATAGGGAGCTCTACTGCGGGGGGCGTGATGTTGAGTTGCTAATTGATGCTTGTGAAATAGAGCGTGGTGGAATTTCCTACATGTACGATACGGTGCAAGAGCTCTACCAACGCTACCAAATTGATGGTAAGATAGGGTTGGTAATTGGTGACGACCTTGTGGCAGGTCTTAGGCGGTGGTACCGGTTCAATCAATTACGTAACTTGGTAGAAATTGTGGTTGTCAAACGAAACCGCGAGGGGTTGCAAGAGCCTCTTCCTCCGGGGGTAGTTGCCCGATTCTTAGATAACCCTATCTTTAGTGACTCTTCGACCCAAGTACGCACCCTGCTAGCCACCGAAGATGGTTCTCTTAAGGAACTTATTCCTCTAGTTTCCCAAAGAGTCGCCACCTATATAGTGGAAAATGGACTTTATACTACTTAAAGAGTATCTAACACAAAATCTAAGCCAAGAACGGCTAAACCACCTCTATTCAACAGCTAAAGAGACCCAGTTCCTCTTAGAGCGCTACCTCCCTGAGTGCCCCTCCAATGAGGGGTACCTAGCGGGACTGTGGCACGATGCAGCGCGGGAGTGGGTCCCCAGTGAGCTCTTAAGCTACTCTCTCAATAAGGGGATTGTTGCTGAGGAGATAGAACTAAAAAATCCCCACCTCCTCCACGGAGCGGTGGCTGCTCACCTGCTAAAGGAGATGGGCAGCGTTGAAGAGAGGGTTTTGAGAGCTATCAGATGGCACACCTTGGGGAGTGTTGAGATGGGAGCTTTAGGGGCAGCCCTCTACGTCGCCGACTACATTGAACCAAATCGTAAATTTATTAACCCGAGTGATAGATTGGCCCTCCTAGAGAGTGCCACCTTAGAGGGATTGTGCCTCAAAGTAGTGGGTATCCACCAAGCCTACTTTGAGCGACGAGGGCGACCTATGGCACCCACCACTATCGAGCTTGCCCACTATTTAGAAGAGGGAGGCTCTCTACTCTATGCGTAAAGCTCTCCTCTTATCCCTAATTTCCCTCCTTGTAAGTTGCTCCCCCACCACTAGCCGCGAAGTGTGGTATGGCCTATCAGACCAAACAGCTTTCTACCTCACCTATAGTGAAAAAGGGGATTATATTGTGGTGGCAACTATGAGTCGCAATACTCTATTGAGGGCTATGAGGGGGGTGGTTAGCGACCCCAAGCGTGCTTTACAAGAGCTCTTTGGGGAGAAGGGAGACCATTTTATAGGGGGCGATGAGGAGAGTTGGGTTAAACTTACCACAACTTTGTTTGATTACGAGGGGCTCGCCTACCAAGGGGTACGTCCTACCAGTGATGTTCTCCTCTCATTAGCATTAAAACATGCCACTACCTTGCGTAAAAGTGGGGTGGTCGCTACACTAGACAAACTCCCGGGGGAGAAGAGTAGTATGAGGGACCTAGAACGGTTACTCAAAGGTGTTGAGGGGGGTTTTAAGAAGGTGCGCCTCTACAACCTCGATACATTCATCCCCGCCAAAGTGGAGTGGGAAGCGTTAACCCGGTGGGTTAGTGGGTGGAGAGAGAGTGTGCTGATTGAAGCAAGTTATAAGGAGTAGTTGAGAATGAGTGATGCAGGGTCCAAACAATTAGTAGCTAAAATAGCCCAATTTATTGCTGACCATAAAGGGATAGATCCAATAGTGATTGATGTCTCATCCCAAGCGGGCTGGACCGATTATTTTATAGTGGCCACAGTGATGAGTTTAGGACATCTTAAAGGGGTTACCCGAGAACTATGGGGCTTCTTAAAGGAGCACAAAGTTGAGGTTTTAAACCGTCACAAAGGGGTGGTGGGCGATGGTTGGGAACTAATTGACTGTGGCTCAATTATTATCCACCTGATGAGTGAAGAGCTGCGAGATTTCTACGCCCTTGAGAAGTTGTGGCACACCGGCGAGAAGGTCGACTTTCTAAAGATAGCTCTAGAGGATAAGTAGCCCTTCGTCTGAGGCGTACTCCTTCTTTTTAATAGTCTTAAACATCTTCACCAGTTTTGGAACTGTAAGGCTCTCTTTCTCAGATGCGTTTAAATCTAAAATAATTTTACCCTCATCCATCATGATAAGACGATTGCCAAAGTCGATGGCGTGTTGCATGTTGTGGGTCACCATGAGGGTGGTGAGGTTGTAGCGCTCAATAAACTGAGTCGTTAAGTCCATCACGATTTGGGCATTGCTAGGGTCAAGGGCAGCTGTGTGCTCATCTAAGAGGAGCATTTGAGGACGACTTAAGATGGTCATCAATAGGGTGAGGGCTTGGCGCTGCCCCCCTGAGAGGAGTCCTACGTTATCTTTAAGGCGCTCCTCAAGTCCCATCGAGAGTTGTTTAAGCTCCTCTTTAAAGAGTTGGCGCTTTTCACTATTTAAGCTTATTTTTAAACCCTTCATCCCTTTACGGTGGGCGGTAATCATGTTGTCTTCGAGCGACATCTTAGCCGCCGTTCCCACGTTAGGGTCTTGGAAAATTCTCCCAATTGTGAAGGCTCTTTTGTACTCGGGGGTGTGGGTTACATCTTTACCGTTTAAGATAATCTTCCCCCCGGTGACGGGGTAGGTGCCGGCAATAAGGTTGAAGAGGGTACTTTTACCAGAACCGTTAGAGCCAACTACGGTGATAAAATCCCCCTCGTTGACATTGAGGTCGATATACTCAATAGCCCGTTTCTCATTGACTGTATTGGGGTAGAAGACCTTCGAGAGAGCCTCAATTTTTAGCATCATTGGCCTCCTTTTGGTGTTGTCTTATCTCTTTGTTGCGTCGGAGCGCCTTCTTACGGGCATCTGCACTGCTAGCGGCACTACGCGTTTGGGCAATAATGAGGGAGACAATTACCAAGATTCCGGTTAGCAATTTGAGGTCGCTGGGGGTTAGGTTGATGTGGTAGCCGTAGTAGCGGCCAAAGAACATCAGAGCCTTGTAGATGATAGCTCCCAACATTACCCGCAAAGTGATGAGGGAGATCCGGTTGCTATCGAAGAGGAATTCGCCAATCATAATGGCCGCTAATCCCTGTACCACCATCCCTTGCCCCAAGTTGGCATCGGCAAACCCCTGGTATTGGGCCAATAGCCCCCCTGAGAGGGCAATTAATCCATTGGAGAGGGCCAACCCAATCACTTTTAGGAGTCTGGGGTTAATCCCCATACTCACTATCATCTGCTCATTGCTTCCTAAAGCACCGATGGAGATTCCTAAATCGGCCCTGAAGAAGAGGTCAACCAGTACTTTAATTACAAGGGCTATTAAGAGGGTTCCCACTAGGAGAGCCCAAGAGTTACTTAAGAAGGAGAATATTTCGGGGAAGCGGGTGTAGACGGTAGTGACCCTTAGGAGGGGAATATTGGCCCTTCCCCCCAAAATCCTAATATTAACTGAGTAGAGCATCGTCATGGTTAAGATCCCAGCTAATAGCCCAGGGACCTTTAGACGGTTGTGGATTGTAGCTGTAACAGCCCCAGCAACGGCTCCTCCAAGGGTCGCTATCACCAGCGCACCGCTGAGGTTGACCCCCTTGAGGATAGCCATCGTCGCCAAGGCTGCCCCGGTGGCAAAAGAGCCGTCACAGGTGAGGTCGGCAAAGTCGAGAATACGGTAGGAGATTAAGACTCCCAATACCATGATTGAAAAAATGAGACCGTCTACAAAGATTCCCTCTAACATTAAACTTTCCTATTGGACTATCTTCTGACCATTTTTATAGATTACAGCGGCGTTTTTAAGCAAGTCCTCATCAATTTTGATGTTGAGTTTATCAGCAACGTCGAGGTTAAACCAGAGCTCAAAATCGTTGGGATCGTCGAGGAAGACGGTACCGATATCACCCGCCGGTTTTCCATCAAGAATTTGTTCAATAATTTTACCGGTAGCCAATCCAATTTTGTAGTAATCGAACCCCCACGCTACCAAGAAGTTGAGACCTTCCGCACTAGAGGGGTCGGCTACCAAATAGGGGACTTTAGCCTTGTTGGCAACATCATCAATTGAGGGGAGCGCTGAAACTACAGTGTTGTCGGTAGCCACGTATACAGCATCGACGCGGTTAATAATGGCTTGTAGCGCCTGTTTCACCTCAGCGGTATTGGCTACAGCCGCAGCGACAAATTCGAGTCCAAGATTTTCAGTCGCCTCTTTGGCCTGCTCCATTAAAATTACCCCATTGGCTTCGCCACTGGCGTAGATGTTCCCTATCCGTTTAGCCCCTGTGAGGGAGGCGAGAAGTTCAATTTGAGCTTCAACCGGGTTCATATCGGAGACTCCCGCTACGTTACCACCATGTGGCACTGAATAGGAGGGGACTAGACCGGCATCGACCGGGTCGGTGACAGCCGAGAAGACCACTGGGACATCGCTAAAGACGTTAGCGAGGGCTTGGGCTACTGGGGTTGCAATCCCGAGGGAGATAGCTACATGGTCACTCTTAAACTTCTGGGCAATTTGAGCCGAAGAAGAGACATCACCGTTAGCATTTTGAAAATCGTAGCGGACACTCTTGCCAACACTCTTTAGGTAGTCTTGAACCCCATCTTCAACCGCATCAAGGGCTGGATGGGAGAGAAACTTAGAGATCCCCACTAAAGGGGTTTTATCACTCTCAGTTGTTCCTTTAGCAAATGGTGTTGCCAATACAACCACCGATAAAATCAAAAAAACAGCAATCTTTTTCATAGGACACTCCTCTTCAAAGTGGTAGAGGCACTATAGACTGCTACTAATATTTTGTAAAGAGATTATACAAATAGACGTATAATAATACAGAGAGTATTCAGATTAGAATAAAATACCGCCCAACAGGGCGGTTGATAGAGCATCTATTGAAAATTAATAGTCGAAGGAGTCGTCATCATCAAAGTAGATTGAATCGTCCTCATCATCCTCATCATCATCGTCTATAACATCGGTATCTTCGTCATCCAGGAAGAAGCCCTCGAAGTCGTCATCATCCTCTTCTTCGAACTCGTCATAATCGTCGTCTTCTCTCAGAACATCGGGGTCAAACCCATCGTCAATCTCCAGTTCATCTTCTTCATCATCGAGTTCATCGTCAAAGAAGCTCTCTTCCCAATCATCTTCATCATCATATTTCATAAATAACTCACCTCACGGTTAGGATGATTAAACATTATGGCAGAAGATTACATCTGTCAATTATCTTTTTCACTTTTCTCGCTCTCTATTGTCGCCTCTAGTCTCTGATGGTATAGTTGAGTCCGATAGGAGCACTACTCGATGATTAGACGAGTCAAGATAGTTGTCCCCATGGGGGACCCCGCCGGTATCGGCCCCGAGATTGTCCTAAAGGGCCTCTCTAAATTGGAGGGGAGGTGCCTATTGGTAGTTGGCGATGAGGAGCTTTTCAAAAAAACAGCCCACGATTGTCACCTAGAGCTCCCTTTTGATAAAATAATCACCTCAGAGGAAGAGGTTGATGCAGCTCTTGTAAATCACTCTAAGGTTTTATTAAGTAAAAAGATGGTTAATTTAGAAACCTTCAAATATGGCCTAGTTAGCCGTGAGGTGGGGCAAGCTGCCTACGAAGCGTTAAAGATTGCCACTAACCTCACCTTGCGGGGGAGTTGTGACGCCTTAGTGACCACCCCCCTCAATAAAGAATCACTCAAAGCTGCCCAAATAGAGCACATTGGTCACACCGAGATCTTGGGGGAGTTGACCGCTAGTGCCTCACCCGTGACGATGTTTGAGACATTGGGCTTAAAAATCTTCTTTATGACACGCCATCTAAGTTTAAAAGCAGCTTGTGAAGCGGTAACTGCAGAGAGAGTCTACGCCTCTATTAGAGAGTGCTACGCCTTGAGTGAGCAGTTTGGCTTTAACCATAATTTACCGCTAGCCGTTGCGGCCCTCAATCCCCATGGGGGGGATGGTGGGCTCTTTGGCGATGAAGAGCAAGTGGCAATTATCCCAGCAATTGAACGATCTCAACGCGAGGGGCTTAATGTAGTGGGGCCAATTGGGGCCGATTCTGTCTTCCATTTAGCTAAAATTGGTCACTACCGGGCAGTCCTCTCCCTCTACCACGACCAGGGGCATATCGCCGCTAAAACATTAGATTTTGAGCGGACAGTTAGTGTTACTTGGAATCTCCCTTTTTTACGCACCTCAGTTGACCACGGTACGGCATTCGATATCGCCGGCGAGGGGAGGGCCAGTGAGGTGAGTCTACTCGAAGCCATAAAGGTAGCTGAACGCTACCTACAGGAGGAGGATCTGAAATGAAAAAGCGAATGTTCTTAACGCTTCTTTTACCAATTGTATTGCTTTTGGCCGGATGTGCGACCCAGGTTTCCGTCCAACGTCTTGTCCCTGCCAAGTACTCGATGGCCGATTACCGTGAGCTCACTGTTTTGTCGGTTAAACCCTACCGGTTCTATTTGGATGAGAGTCCCTCGCTAGTGGTGAAAGATCTAAGTGGCAGTGCCCCCTTTAAAGTTCTCTCGGGGTATGGTGCCTTCTTTGAGCGGGACCTAGCCAACCACCTCGATAAAAAGCTGAGGGAAAAGATCAATCGACTCGACTATTTTACTTTGAATGAGAATAGTCGCCAAGGCTACCTCGATGTTGAGGTTAAGCGGCTAGAGGCAGATGAGTATATTTGGGGTAAAAAAAACACCAATGAGGATGGCGAGGAAGAGACCCTCTTCTACCTGCAACAAAAGTTGCGCTTAGAGGTTGCTTTCAGTATGGTCGATGCTAAAAGTGGCCTCACAGTCTATAGTGACACCTACCAGGAGCGACAAGAGTTCTCGTATCTTCTCGACCCCGAAAAAGGGCCCACCATCTACGCCCCCGACCTTAGCCCAATCTTAAAGGATATGGGAGAGCGTTTGATTAGCGAACTTGTCGATTCAATCGCCCCCCGCTGGGAGACAATTTATCTCTACCTAATGGATAATAAACCTAAAATTAAATCGTTAGAGGCGGCTTACAAAGCGGTCGAAGAGGGGCGTTTGACGGTCGCCTACGACCTCTTCTTGAAAGAATACAACAATAGCAGTCACCTGGGTGCCGGTTATAACGCAGCCCTTATTTTAGAGGCGCTCCAAAGCAGGGATGAGGCCATTGAGTTGATGGAGCGGGTCTACCGGGGGAGTGCCTCGGCGAAAGTTAAAAAACAACTCGAACGAATGGTCCGCTACCGCCAAGAACAGAGTGAAGCTGAACAACAGTATTAGGGGGGGATATGGCGAGGATACCTCTTCTAATAGTCTACACCGGTGATGGAAAAGGGAAAACCACAGCCGCTATGGGGCTCTTATTTAGAGCCCTAGGGCATGGCGCCAAATGTGGCGTCGTACAGTTTATTAAACCGGACAATCTTAAAACGGGTGAGAAGAGGAGTGCCGAGCACCTCAATGTGCTATGGGAGAACTACGGGGAGGGGTTCTTGTGGAATCAGGACGATATTGAACCCTCCCTCCAAGCAGCCCAAAAAGGGTGGCATAGGGTAAAAGAGCTCCTCAAGGGGCAAGAGTTGGACCTCTTAATCTTGGATGAACTCACCTATATTCTCCAAAAAGGGTTTGTCTCAACAGCTGAAGTGGTCCAATTCCTCTCTACCGAGAGGGGCAAAACCCACGTTGTGGTGACTGGAAGGGGGGCCCCTAAGCCCCTTTTGGAAGCCGCCGATATGGTGAATGAGGTAGTTGAGATAAAACATCCCTTTAAAGAGGCCAAAATTGGTGCTCAAAAGCTAATTGAATATTGATTAAGCGCCTAATATGATAATTAGTTTCATTTATTCTGTACCAAACTTCAAAAACAGGATATAATCACCGACAAGGATTCTATAATTGGTTTGAACTGTAAAAATTTTGACGGGAGGTATATATGCTGCTAGATATTACCGTATCTAACTTTCGCTCGGTCGAAGAGCGCCAAACTATCTCTTTCGAAGCTCTGCGTGATAAACGCTTTGATGCTTCTAAAGCAGTGGAGATCTCTGACCGGCTTCAGGTTATTAAGTCGGTAGCTATCATTGGCCCCAATGGGGCTGGTAAAAGTACGATGGTGAGAGCCTTAGAGGTTCTCAGAGCGATAGTCTTAGCCGATGAGGCGATGGAGAACCCACTCCAACTACTAGCTGGTACATCGTTTGCCTACTCCACAGTTAAAGGGGGTCCCGCCGAAATCATTGTTGAGCTGGTGATGGGAACTGACGAAGAGAGTGGCCAAGCCCTACGGGGGCGCTACACCTTTGTCGCCGACCGTGAGAAGATTTACGAAGAGTCGTACTACTTCTTTGTGGGGCGCTCAAGACGCCTCATGTTTGAGCGGAAGCTTAAAGATAGTGGTGGTGGCGAGATTAAATACGCCTACCGCTGGGGAAAGATGTTCCGTGGAGAAAAGAAGAGATTGGTCGATAAAGTCTCTCCACAGCGCACCTACTTGGCAGCGGCTTCCCAGAAAGAGAGCTTAACCCTTGAGCCAATTTACCGATGGTTTGAAGAGGAGTTGATGATTCTACCCTTTGGACTTTCACCAGCTAGTGAGAAAGTGATTGTCCAACAACTCAAAGAGAACCCCTCTTGGAAAGAGCAACTTATAAACTTCTTGTGGAGTATCGACATCACCGATATTCGCGATATCCGCTTCAACGAAGACCGTTTGGTCTTTGTCCACACCAACGTAATTCAACACTACGCCTCCTACTTCTCTAACGAGTCACTTAGCTTAAGGCGTTTGACCAGTATTGCCGTGGCGATGTTTGAAGCCTTCACCAATAAGCGCACTCTAGTGATTGACGACTTTGGGATGCTGCTCCACCCTTATGCTCTCGAGCATATTGTCAACGTCTTTGAGGCGAGTAACCAGAAGCACGATTCACAGCTCTTGGCGGTTGACTGTAACCCCTCCCTCTTAAAGGATGGGGTGTTACGACGTGACGGAGTCTGGTTTGCCCAAAAGAATTCAACCTCGGCTACGGAGTACTACTCACTGGCTGACTTTAAGTTTACTAAATCGAAAGCCGACCTAGCTGGTCAGCTTTACCTCAACGGCTCGTATGGTGGCTTGCCGATAATGAGTGAATATACCTTTATAGATCAACAGGGAGGGGAGGAGTAGATGAAACGGAAAAGAGTTAATGAAAATCCACGACAAACACTTCTCATTGTGACTGCCAGTCAAAGTGAGGCTCTCTATTTTTCACAGATGCGTAAAGATTGTCGCTATACCAATATGAGTGTTATCTGGGCTGAAGAGGCGCGCGATTTGGAGGAGTTTGTCCGAATTGCCGCCAAAGAGCGGATTAAAGGGCGTTTTGATCGAACATGGGGCTTGTTCAGCTTTGACACTTTTGAGGTGAGTAACGAGCAGGTGCGGGAAGTGCTCCCCTATGCCAAGAAACGGAAAATTGAGTTGGCTTGGGTCAATCCCGGTATCGGCCTTTGGTACCTTCTCCACCTCCAATCCCCCCGTACCCCAATTCTAGATAATGGGGTCGTTGAGCGCAGTTTGAAAGGGATGATGGCAAACTTCAGTTTAGATGCAGAGTATCTGTTGGGTGAGGGGGACTCTCTCCACCTGCGCCTCTTCCCCTCTAAAGCGCAAGCAGTCGTCAATGCCGGCGCCTATAACTCCCTTTTTGCCCAAGATTTTAGGGGAAGTTTAGCACCGGTCAATATGACTAAATTAATCACTGAGATTGGAGATGTTTGTGGAGTCGCCGATATGACCTACAATCAGAAACTGATTGGGTTGAAGAATAACTAACTATGCTGACACAGGGATTGACAATCCTACTCTACATGGTCGCTTTTGCCACAGGGTGTATGACCCTCATCCTCTCTGTGGTTTACCATGTAAGGGAGAATATTGAGTGGACGAAGTTCTTTATAATCTTCCACATCTCCCTCTTGTTGCTAATGGTGCTTCAAGTGATGAAGGTATTTGTCTCTCTCTTCTTTGGGCCGACTGTCGCTATGGTGACTGGAATTGTAATTCAGGGACTTTTGGCAGCTAATGTCAGCTTCCTAATCGTCTTTATCCCCTACTTCTCTTCATTGAACATCGCTAAGCCGTGGCGTAACCCCTTTATCTTCATCTTCTTTTTCTTAGCTTCAGCGTACATGGCCCTCTCTATCCTCGATATAATCTTTAAAGGAGTTTGGGCCTTCCAAGCTTCAATGATGATAATCTTTATTTTCACCCTCTTTTTTAGTATTGCGGACTTGATGAAAAACCTCAAAACTATTGCTGACAGTGGGGTGCGCTTGGTGAGCAAGGCAATTATTATCCTCTCGTTTGTGATGATGCCCCTTTTGGTAATCAATGTAATCTTTCCCGCCTATCGTCACATCAGTTACCCCATCTACTTCACCGCCTTCTCAATCATCATTTTGGTCTATCTGATCAACTATTTTACCCGTACCTCTCTTCCAAAAGAGGAAGAGATTAGCTTTGAGAGTGCCAGTCGTTTCAATATCTCGCAACGAGAGTTTTCGGTCATCAAGTTAATTGAAGCGGGGATGACCAATAAAGAGATTGGCGATGAGCTCTCGATTTCGGTCAATACGGTCAACAACCACATAGCCAACATCTTCTCTAAGACCCAAGTAAGGAGTCGTATCGACCTACTTAACATCCTCAAGGAGGTGTAGTATGGAGATTGAAATTAGACGTTGTGCTCAACCGATTGAGTTAATTGAAGAGCCCCCCTCAAAGAGGGCCATAGTTGCTCTCCACGGTTACACCGGCTATCCTGGGGAGTTAGCCCTTCCGGCACAAGAGCTTTATAAAGTGGGCTACGATGTTTTTGTCCCCCGCTATCCGGGGCACGGCACCAGTAGCGAAGACTTTTTGAATAGTCGTCGCGCCGATTGGGTGGGCGAGGGGGAGAAGACCCTCATTAAGGCCCTCGAGAATTACGAAGAGGTCTCCCTAATAGGGCACTCGATGGGGGGCGCTATTGCCCTAATACTAGCCGCTAGACATAGCGTTAAACGCCTTGTCCTCTACGCTCCAGCCCTAATGCTTCCCTCTATTCCCCGTCACTTACTACAGATTGTAGCCCCCTTTGTTAAGCGTAAAAAGATAGAGTGGAGCCGCGATGAACGCTACCCCTTCTTTGATCAGCGTGATGAGGGGGATGACGCCTATCTGGGAAGTCAATATTGGTCGTATATCTACCCCCGCCAAACATTGGAGTTGGTGAAGATTATGGATGCCGCCAGAGGGGCCCTAAAGAAGGTTAACAGCGATATCCTTGTGATAACCGGGGGAGAGGATGTGACCGTCCCCCAAGATGTGGGTCCTCTGGTGATGGAAGAAGGGAGAGGTGAGAACCGCTGGCTCCACCTCCCGCTAGCTACCCACCTAATCCCCTACGACTGGGACGAGAAGAGTCGCCTCGAAGCAATGGAGCAAACAGTTGCCTGGTTAAGCCCCTAAGCCCCTGTTGTCTATTTCCATTATTTGCTATAATAGCTTAATTGAACAAATAATGAGTCTTAGAGGAGACATTTTCCATGACCGTTCGTGTCCGTTACGCCCCTTCTCCCACTGGTTTACAACATATTGGTGGCATCAGAACAGCTCTTTTTAACTACTTCTTTGCTCGAGCCCAAAAGGGGAAGTTTATCCTTAGGATTGAGGATACTGATCAAGAGCGCTCCAGTGAAGAGGCGCTAGAGGACCTCTATGCCACCCTCGAGTGGTTGGGGGTTGAGTGGGATGAGGGGCCCATCGTGGGGGGACCCCATGGCCCTTATGTCCAAAGTGAGCGCTTTGAGCTCTACCAAGAGTATGCTGAAAAGTTGGTGAGTGAAGGGAAAGCCTACCGCTGCTACTGCACAAGTGAGCGCTTAGAGAAACTTCGCGCTGAGCAGATTGCCAATAAGTCTGAGCAGCAGGGGTATGACCGCCACTGTAGAGACCTCACCCAAGAGGAGCGAGCCGCTTTAGAACAAGCGGGGATTCCTTCGGTTATAAGGCTCAAGGTCCCTTTGGAGGGGAAGACCACCTTCAACGACCTCTTAATGGGTCCCATTACTAGGCGCAATTGTGATATCTCTCCCGACCCGGTCCTCTTAAAGTCGGACCGCTTTCCAACCTACCACCTCGCCAACGTAATTGACGACCATATGATGGAGGTGACCCATATCATGCGGGCCCAAGAGTGGATTCCCTCAGGTCCTCTCCATATCCTCCTCTACGAAGCTTTTGGGTGGGAGACCCCCACCTATTGCCACCTACCGATGGTGATGGGGAGCGATGGACAAAAACTCTCCAAGCGCCACGGCTCAACGGCTGTTAAAGACTTTAGGAGAGAGGGGTACCTCCCGGAGGCCCTTTTAAACTACGTCTCGATGGTGGGGTGGTCGTACGACAGTGAACGGGAGTTCTTTACCAAGGATGAGCTGTGTGAACTCTTCTCTCTCGAGAAAATCAATAAATCTCCCGGTATTTTCGATTACAAAAAGCTGTTGTGGTACAACGGCCACTACATTCGTGAGAAAAGCGATGCGGAGTTGGCAAAACTCTTAATCCCCTACCTTGAGGCGAGCTCTTTCATTAAGAGCCCCCCCTCCCAAGAGGAGATTAAGAGGGTTAATGAGATTGTCCCCCTTGTCAAAGAGCGTCTTAAGGTGCTTAGCGATGTGACTGAGCTGACTCGGTTCCTCTTTGAGGAGATTGCACCTCCCCAGGTGGAGGAGCTCCTTCCCAAAAAGCAAGATGCCCCAACGACTCTCAAAGCCCTTAAGGGGGCTTACGGCTACCTAAAAGAGTTAGAGGTGGAGGGCGTTGAGGCGGTAGAGGCTAAGCTGATGGAGCTAGCTAATACCTTAGAGGTTAAAGTTAATGGAGTTTTTATGCCCATCCGCGTGGCGGTGACAGGGTCGCATGTCTCTCCGCCCCTTTTTGATTCAATTAGACTATTAGGCTATGAAAAAGCCTTTTCCCGCATTGAACGGGCAATTAACATACTGGAGAACGAGGTACATAATGAGTGAAACAACGCTAGACAAGATTGTCTCTCTCTGTAAGAGGCGTGGATTTATCTTTCAATCGAGTGAAATTTATGGGGGGCTTGCCGGTTCTTGGGATTATGGTCCATTAGGGGTGGAGTTGAAGAACAACATCCGCGACTTCTGGTGGAAAGAGATGACCCAACTCCACGACAATATTGTAGGGCTCGATGCCGCTATTTTAATGCACCCCCGAGTGTGGGAAGCGAGTGGTCACGTTGAAAACTTCACCGACCCCTTAGTTGACTGTACTTCCTGTAAGAGTCGCTTCAGAGCCGACCAAATCGATCTCGAAGAGGCGTGTCCTGTTTGTGGGAAGAGGGGGACCTTTACCGACCCCCGTAACTTTAACTTAATGTTCTCTACCCATATTGGAGCCGTTAAAGATGAGAGCTCTCTCATCTACCTTCGCCCCGAAACAGCGCAAGGTATCTACCTCGACTTTAAACAGGTGGTCCAAAGTAGCCGGGTTAAGATCCCCTTTGGCATTGCCCAAGTAGGGAAAGCTTTCCGTAACGAAATTACTACTAGGTTCTTCATCTTCCGTTCAACCGAGTTTGAACAGATGGAGATGCAATTCTTCGTTAAACCGGGAACCGATGACGAGTGGTTTAAGTACTGGAAAGGGGAGCGGATGAACTTCTATAAGAAGATGGGAATCTCTCCTGATAAACTGCGTTGGCACAAGCATGGGCCGGATGAACTCGCCTTCTATGCCAAAGAGGCTTACGATATCCAATACCTCTTCCCCATGGGGTGGCAGGAGTTGGAGGGGGTTCACAACCGCACCGACTACGACCTCAACCAACACCAAAAGTTTAGCGGTAAAGATTTGAACTACCTCGACCAAGAGACCCAAGAGCGTTATATCCCCTACGTAGTGGAGACCTCAGCTGGATTAACCCGTAACGTCTTAATGGCTCTCAGCGATGCTTACGAAGAGGAGACATTAGAAGATGGTGAGGTGCGCACCGTGATGCGCTTCCACCCCTTAATTGCCCCCATTACTGTCGCTGTCCTCCCCCTGGTTAAAAAAGATGGGATTGGAGAAGCTGCTGCCAAGCTTGAGAAATCTCTTAGAGAGCACTTTGCCACCTTCCACGACCAAAGTGGAGCTATTGGAAGACGCTATCGGCGGATGGACGAGATTGGAACCCCCTATTGTGTTACTTACGATTATCAGAGTCTTGATGATAACACCGTCACCTTGCGCTACCGCGATTCTATGCGACAAGAGCGGGTAAAGATTGACGAACTGGTAAATAAAATTAATTATGAGAGTAAGAACTATAAACGGATAGGGGGAGAGGTCTAATGAATGCTACTTTAAAGGTATTACAAGAGAGAGGATTTCTCAAACAGTGTAGTGACCTCGAAGGGTTAAGCGATCTAATGGATAGAGAGCGGGTAACCTTCTACGTCGGCGTTGATCCCACCGGTAAGAGTATCCACATTGGCCATATGGTCCCCTTCTTTGCCATGCACCATATGCAAAACATGGGGCACAACCCAATCGCCCTTTTGGGGGTTGGTACAGCCCTTATTGGCGACCCCTCTGGTAAGAGTGAGATGCGCCAGATGTTGAGTTTAGAGCAGATTCAAGAGAACAGCCGCTCCCTAAAAGCCCAAATTGGGAGGGTTATTGACTTTGAAGCAGATGGGACAGGTCAGAAGGGGAGGGCTGTGATGCTCAACAACCACGACTGGCTAGGCCCCCTCAACTACATCGACTTCCTGCGAGACATTGGGAGTCACTTCTCGGTCAACCGGATGCTCACTTTTGAGAGTTATAAGCAACGCCTCGAAAGGGGACTCTCGTTTATCGAGTTTAACTACCAACTACTCCAATCGTTCGACTTCTTAACCCTCTATCGCGAACAGGGGTGTCGCCTCCAGATAGGGGGGGATGACCAGTGGGGTAACATCGTTGCTGGCATTGAGCTCGTGAGACGGATAGAGGGGGGCGAATGTTTTGGCCTCACTTTCAACTTAATCACCCGCTCTGATGGGCACAAGATGGGTAAAAGTGAGAAGGGGGCGGTCTTCTTGGACCCCGAGATGTTTAGTCCCTACGACTTCTACCAATATTGGCGCAACGTCAACGACGATGATGTCGTGAAGTTTATGAAACTCTTCACCTTCCTCCCCTTAGAGGAGATTGAGGGGTACAACTCTCCTCGAGTCAATGTGAATGAGGCTAAAGAGCGCCTTGCTTTTGAGCAGACCAAGATTATTCACGGCGAAGAGGAGGCTGAGAAGGCACGTGATGCCGCCAAAGCGATGTTTGGTGGAGTGGGTAGTGGTGAAGCTCTGGAGAGTCTCCCCGCCGTTGAGATTGAGAAGTCTCTTTTTGACGAGGGGATTAATGTTGTCGAGTTGTTTGCCATGACCGACTTGTGCAAAACTAACAGTGATGCCCGTCGCCTCATAACTCAAGGGGGGGCAATGGTCCAAGACCAAAAAATTAGTGATGTAAAACAAACCATCGATTCTTCGTGGATAGAGGAGGGCGAACTGATTCTAAGAGCTGGCAAGAAACGCTACTTTAGAATCATCATCACCCAATAGCTACAAGGCTAGCCGAAAGCCTATTTCGGTGTGAGGCATGTTATGAGAAATTTTGTTAAAAAGGGGATTATTCTCCTAGTAATTGCTTTAACTCTCTTCCCCCTCTTTTCGAGGGCGGTTCAAGAGTTACAAAGGGAAGAAGTTGTCGTGAAGATGGGGGTAATGCAAGGCCCCAGCGGATTCGGCACCATTGGCCTAAATCGTAATGAGGGCTATTTAAATTCAAATACAAGGGTTGAAATGAGTGTTTACCCCTCTCCGAATGAGGTTGTGGCACGTCTTGTCAATGGAGAGCTCGATTTTGCAGCGCTCCCTACCAATTCAGCAGCTAACCTCTATGCCAAAGGGGTTGGGATTAAAACGGTTGCTACTGTTGGCGAGGGGATGTTGATGTTCCTCACCAACGACACTTCAATTAAAAATTGGGACGATTTAGCCAATCGTAAAATCTCTATTCCTGGAGCCGGTTCGACCCCCGACCAGATGGCCAAGATTATTACAACGGCATTAGGGTTCGACTACGAAAGCGATATCGAGCTCGATTATAGCATTGCCGCCCCGGCTCAAGTGGCCCAGATGTTGATAGCTGAGAAAATTTCGCTAGCTGTCCTTCCTGAACCTTTTGTGACCCTTACCCTTAACTCAAATAAGAATGTCTCTCTGTTGCTCAATATCCAAGAGTTGTGGCAAGCCTTAACCGGTTCTGGAAACTATCCAATGACGGTGATTGTTGTCTCTGACAAGTTTGTAGAGAACCATAAAGAGCTTTTACCGGTGGTGATGGGAGCCATTGAAGAATCGATCAATTGGGTCAATAGCGAACCCTCTGAAGCTGCCCTTTTAATTGAAGAGGTGGGGATTATGAAAGCTGCCATGGCAGCTCCCGCCATCCCAAGGGCCAACTTGGTCTTTAGGCGGAGTAAAGAGGGGAAAGAGGCGATGGATGTCTACTTCAAGGTGCTCTACGGCTTTGACTACACCTCAATCGGTGGAGAGCTACCCGATGAAGGGTTCTACCTCGACTACTAAAATTATAGTGGTACTGTCGACCCTTTTGCTCCTCCTTGTGTGGCAATTGGGGGCAGTACTCCTCGATGCTGAGATTATATTGCCGAGGGTAGGGCCTACCCTCGCAAAATTTGTCCAGCTAGTCAAACAACCCCCATTCTCTCTTAACCTCTTGGCCACCGTAGGGCGCGCCCTGAAGAGCTTCTTAATAATCTTCGTTGTAGGGGGTGTTTTGGGTGTTTTGGCCGGCTACAGTGAGAAACTAAGGGCCTTTCTAGTCCCCTTTCTCCTCCTCTGTAAAGCAACGCCCGTCATGGCGGTAATCCTCCTCGCCTTTATCTGGTTCTCTAGTGGGGCTGTCCCCCTCTTTTCAGCCTTTTTAATGGGTTTTCCAGCCATGTATATCCAGATGGCTGAAGGGGTAGGTCTTATCAGCCAACCACTGCAGGAGATGACCCAAATCTACCGCTTCTCTAAGCGAGAGCGCCTCTTCCATTTAGTTATCCCATCACTCGCCCCCTCAATTATTACCGGGGCTAAGGCTTCGTTGGCGATGGTGTGGAAGGTGGTAATAGCCGCTGAAGTGTTAACGGTCCCCCGCTACGGGGTGGGCTCAAGGATGCAGTTAGCCCAAGTCCACTTGGAGACGGCTGAAGTGTTGGGGTGGACCCTAATTGCTATCTTACTTACAGCTTTGGGAGATCTCCTCTTCTTAGCAATCCTAAAACTACCCAAGAAGATTGGCCAAGCTTACCGCAGGAGGCGCTATGAAGCTCAACTCCCTCTCTAAACACTACATCGCTGACAACAAAGAGCTTAGCGTCCTGAAAGAGTTCTCCCTTGAGGTGGAGAAGGGGACAATCGTGGCCCTCTTAGGCCCTTCGGGGTGTGGCAAGACAACTCTGCTACGTCTAATAGCGGGCCTCGAAAAGGCTGATGGGGGAGAGGTGACCTTAGAGAAAGAGGAGGAGGGACCGGTCAGTTTCCTCTTCCAGGAGCCACGTCTCTTGCCGTGGCACAACGTCTTAACCAATGTAGAATTGGTGCTAAGACCTTTTATTAAAGATCGCAAGGAGAGGATTAAGGAGGCGAGTAAGTTTTTAGAGATGGTTAATCTACTCCAATATAGTCGCTTCAAGGTTGACCAACTCTCAGGGGGGATGCGCCAGCGGGTTGCCATAGCCCGCGCTTTTGCCTTTCCAGCCAATCTAATGCTCTTAGACGAACCTTTTCAAAGTTTAGACCAAGAGATGCGCCTCTCGCTAATTAAGGCCTACTTGACCCTCTGGGAGCAATATAGGCGGACAACCCTCTTTGTAACCCACAACATAACAGAGGCGCTCCTAATGGCCGATACCATAGTGCGCCTCTCGAGAAAACCGATGGGTGTTTTAGACACAACTAAAATCGATATTCCCCAGAGGGAGCGCTCTTTGCAAGACCCCCATCTCCTCTATTTGATGGGCGAGCTCCACCCTTAACGCTGTAAGATACCTTCCCAGATTTTTTTAACTTCGCTTTGTCGCCTCTCTAGCTCAATTGTCAACAACTCTCGTTTTTCCATTAAAAGCTCACCATTACAGAAGAGGTACTCTACATCGCTCGACTTAGCACTGTAGAGGAGGGCTGAGAAGGGGTCGTTGAGGGGGGTGAGGTGAGGTTTATCGAGGTCGATTAAGATCAAGTCAGCGACCCCGCCCACCTCTAGAGTGGCTCCAGCAGTGGCCATCTTAAGGAGAGCGAAGGGGGAGAGGGCGTTGGCTTCTTGAAGCGAAGCTGAAGCTAATAGCCCGGCTAAACGGAGCTCATTAAACATATCCAAAGCGTTGTTGGAGGCGGCCCCGTCACTTCCCAAAGTGACCCTAATGTCTTCATCAACCAGCCGCTTGAGGGGGGCAATGCCACACCCCAGTTTAGCGTTGCTACTGGGGTTGTGGACCACTGTCACCCCTAGATCTCTTAAAATAGGGTAGTCGCTCTCTAAGAGGTGAACACAGTGGGGGAGGAGGCTCGCCACCTCCCCTATACCAAGTTTCTGCAGATAGGCGATAGGGCTAAGGCCAAACTTCTCAAGGGCCTCTTCAACCTCCTGGGCAGTCTCACTGGCGTGGATGTTAAGTGCCACCCCCTCTCTTTGGGCCACCTCAATCCCCTTGCGTAAAGTGGCTTCACTACACGTGTAGATTGAGTGGGGCGCGATATCCCAAGATAAGAGGGACTCACTGGCCCACTCTCGAAAGAGGGGGAGCCTCTCTAACCTTTTATGGGTCTCTTCAAGGTCTCCAAAGAGGGTTAGACCAAGATTAGCCCTAACCTTAGACTCTCTTACTGCGTTGGCTGTCCCCTCTGGGAAGAAGTACATATCACGGAAATGGCAAGTGCCACTTAAAATCATCTCACCAATTCCTAAGAGGGAGGCGCTGAAGATATCATCCTCTTGGAGGCGATCTTCTAAAGCCCACACCGCCTCAAGCCACCCCTGTAGTGAGGTGTAACCGCTGCCGTAGTTTCTAAAGTAGACCATCGAGAGGTGGGTGTGGTTGTTGACTAGGGGGGGGAGGGCGAGGTGGTTGTATCCATCGATGATACGGGCCCCCGAGGGGATAGTAACCTCCCCAATCGCCTTAATGAGCCCCTCTTCAATCAAGATTGAACCAGAGATAAGCTCTCCGGCACTCGTTAATGGGAGGATAGTAAGATTTTTAATTACTGTTTTCACCCCTCTAATCTACCATAAAGCGGTGAGGGGGGCTACCAGAAGGTAGCCCCCTAAAGTTGCTTAATATTTACCGTAAAGTGGTCCGTAGGTGGCACAAGCTCTAAAGTCGGCCCCCTCTCTATCCATGCCGTAGGCATTCCAAGTACTGGGTCTAAAGATCTCTGAATCACAGACGTTGTGCATACTAACGGGGATGCGGAGCATTGAGCAGAGGGTAATCATGTCGGCTCCATTGTGACCATAGGAGATAGCGCCGTGGTTGGCTCCCCAGGCAGCCATGACCGAGTAGACATCTTTGAAGGGTCCGTCTTTACCATCGGTGCGGGGGACAAACCAAGTGGTGGGCCAAGTGGGGTCGGTGCGCTTATTAATTTTATCGAAGACCTCTTCGGGGATATCACAAGTCCACCCCTCAGCAATCTGCATAACCGGTCCTAACCCTTTAACTAAGTTGAGGCGCACCATCGTGACCGGCATCTCACCGCGCGTTAAGAAGGTTGATGAGTAACCGCCTCCTCTAAAGTAGCCTCTATTAGCAACAGAGAATTGCGTGTTGGCCAAGATGTTCTCAACATCTTTTCCGGTAACTTCCCAGAAGGGTTTCATAACCGAGTTGCCATCTTTATCTTTCATCTCTCCCGTTGCATCAAGGGTGGTGGCCCCTGAGTTAATCAAGTGGATAAAGCCATCTTTGGCCCTACCTGAGGGTTTCCAACCTGTTACCCTCTCAATAGCGGCTGGGCTCCAGTAGGTTCTAACGTCACTAAAGATTTGAGCGCTGTTAGTTAAAAGCTTTCCAAAGAGCATCGAAATACCGTTGAGACAGTCATTTTCGGTCGCCATCACATAGGGTTCACGAATGCCGTTCCAGTCAAAACTGGTGTTGAGCATGGTCTCCATAAAGTCGCCATTGGGTCTAAAGTCGGTCCATTGGCGTTGTCCTTGGAATCCCGCTGCAATGGCGTTGCGTCCAACTGATTCCTCTTTATGTCCCAACTTAGCTAAGACGGGATTCCCCACCATCATGTCGCGCCCAATCATTGTCATCTTTATGCTGTAGTCCCAGTGGGCATCCCTCTCTTCTCGAGTGAGTTGCAACTCTGGGATATTAACCATGTCAGGAGCTTCTGTAATATTCTCTTTAACCCATTTGCGAGCTAGTTCAAACTCTTTAGGGTCGTAAATCTCCGCTTCTACTCTGCGGGCAATTTCCGACATATCGACCACTTCGGTGCGCATCCCTAGATAGGTTTGGAGGAAGGCTTGGTCTACAATCGAGCCCCCAATTCCCATTGAGCTCCCCCCAATGGAGAGGTAAGAGCGGTTGCGCATTGTCGCCACGGCAATACCACTACGGGCAAAGCGGAGAATTTTCTTAGCGACATCAGCTGGAATAGAGGTGTCATCCCCATCTTGAACGTCATGCCCATAGATTCCAAAAGCAGGGAGCCCTTTTTGGCTGTGGGCGGCTAAAACAGCTGCCAAGTAGACCGCTCCGGGCCTCTCAGTGCCATTAAAACCCCAAATTGCTTTAACGGTGAGGGGATCAGCATCAAAAGTTTCAGTTCCATAACACCAGCAGGGGGTTACGGTGAGGGTAACAGCAACATTTTCAAGGGAAAATTTGGTTTGGCACGCAGCGGCTTCTGCCACGCCACCAATAGTAGTATCAGCGATGATACACTCCACCTTCTCGCCATTGGAGTGGCGTAGGTTGTCATTAATTAATTTAGCAGCCGACTTGGCCATTTGCATCGTCTGCTCCTCTAACGACTCTCTAACCCCTCTTTGACGACCGTCAATGACAGGTCTTATCCCAATTTTGGGGAGGGGATCAACGTAGCGGTGTTCACTCCCTACGTTTTTAATAGATTTAAGATTGCCCATAATTGCCTCCTAAAGGGTGGAAAATATTTGTTAAAAGTAAATATGTAATCGTTTACATTTAGCTTAGTATCGCATAGAATATAAGAAAACGCAATCAAATTTGGAGGTGAGGTATGTTAAAAAATATTCCGTCACTCTTAAGTCCAGACCTGCTTAAGGTTTTGATGGAGATGGGGCACGGTGATGAGTTGGTTATTGGTGATGGCAACTTCCCGGCAGCCAGCATGGCACAACGCCTAATACGTCTCGATGGCCATGGAGTCCCTGAGATCTTAGAGGCTCTCCTACAACTCTTCCCCCTTGATACTTTTGAGCCCAACGCATTTTTAATGGAGAGGGTAGCCAAGGATAAAGGGATGGAGATTCCGGTTTGGGAGGTCTATAAGAAAATTGCCAAAGCGGGTGATAAGGGATTTGTCGACTTTGGCTTTATTGAGCGCTATGAATTCTACGAGCGAGCTAAAAAGGCTTATGCCATTATTGCCACCGGTGAGACATCACTCTACGCTAATATCATCTTAAAGAAGGGGGTAGTTATCTAACTACTGCCCAATAAACGGCCGATGGTACGAGCGACCTTGTTGCGCTGAATCTTTTTAGTGGTGGTCATCTCCATCGGCTTCTCTAAAATGGTGGTTTTATCGATCTTCTTGTAGGCGACCAATTTCTTATTCACTTCACGCACAATTTTATCGATCTCTCTTGTTACATAGTCGCTCCCTTTGCCATCAAAGTAGTCGATGTTAGGGTAGATAAGAGCCTCAATGCCCTCAGCTTTGGCCGCTTTATTGGCCATATAACCCCGCACTAACACTTGGTCAATCTCACCGTAGAGCTGAAAGTGGTCCTCAATCTCCTCCGGGTAGACATTTTTACCCCCCTCGGTGACGATTAAGTTTTTAGCCCTCCCTTTGAGGTAGAGGTAGTTCTCTTTGTCGAGGTGCCCTAGGTCTCCTGTCTTTAAAAAACCATCTTCTGTAAAGAGCTCTGCCGTATTTTGGGGGTCTTTGTAGTATCCTTGGCACACATTGGGCCCTTTTACCAAAACTTCACCCACCCCTAAAAGGTCGGGCTCGTCAATCCGCATCTCAATGAGGGGGAGCACTTTGCCCACCGATTTAACTTTGAAGCGACTGACTGGGTTGAGGGTGAGGATAGGTGCGGTCTCTGTTAAGCCGTACCCTTGGATAAAATCGAGACCCAACTGCTGGTATTGCTGGAATGTTTTAGGGGAGAGGGGTCCTCCACCACAAATGCAGATTCTGTTGGAAGCCATCCCAATCCCATCTAAGAGTTGATGGAACCATCTACGCCCAGGATTTATTTTAAAGACCTTACGTAAGAATCCATTCACCACCATCAAGGTTCTAATGAGAGCGTAGGCAACAGCCCCCTTCTCTCTAACCTTCTTCATAAGGCCCGCTAAAAATTTGTTGTAGAGGAGGGGGATAGCCAAAAAGAGCGATATTTTACCGTTGCGCATCTCACTAATTACTTTACTAACAGCTAAGGAGTGCCCAAAGATAAGTTCACTTCCTTGTTTAATAGCCTCCAAAAAGACAGCTGTCATTGAGTAGGAGTGGTGGAGCGGTAACAAGCCGTAAAAGACATCTTCGTAGGTGAAATTTAAGAAATTGGGGTCAGAGGCTTGAAAGGCATTGCTCATAAAGTTGCCATGGGTTAAGACAACCCCCTTCTCGTTACCGGTGGTGCCACTAGTGAAGAGGATCGCCGCTAAATCATTTTCTGTAGGGAGGGGGGCAGGGGCCTTCTTTGCGCCCTTAATTGTACTAAAGTCGATAAAATCGCTATTAGAAGAAGTGGTGAGAGAGACTCTAAATTCGAAGGTAGCTTCACTTTTTTCGAGAACATCGCTGTCAGCAAAAATAGCACGTGCTTCACTAAAGAGACTCAAAGCATCGACTCTCTCGCTCTCCAGCTGGTTATCTAGAGGGACAACAACCGCTCCTATAGCTTGAATTCCAAGGTAACTAATCCCCCAAGCGGGAGAGTTCTTCCCATTTAAGACAATACGATCTCCTTTTTTAATCCCTTTCGATTTAAGAAAGGTAGCCACCCCATAAACTCTTTCAAGGAGTTCGCTGTAGGTAATGGAGTGTTTGGTGTTCCCCTCAAAGTGGGAGAAGGCGGGACGCTCACCGTAGCGATGGGTGTTGAGATTTAGCATCTCAATAATTGAAGGCCACTCCCCCTCAAAGAATTCCCCTCTATAACGGTCAAGAATTGTCTTTTTTTCAATCATAAATGTACCTTGTGTAGCGCTAGTATTTTATAACTAACAGCTAGATACACCTTAAGTGATAAATAGAGCGTTGTCAATTGAGAATAGTAATTATTAACTAGAGGGTAAATGTGGGGATTGGAGGCCCAATCCCCACCCAATATTAGCGATTAAAGAGGTACTGGTTGACCAAGTTGTAGTAGAGCTCTTGTTGTCCACTGATTTGCTCAGCTTCAACCTTGCGTCCAATTTCAGCAAGGTCGGTGAGGGAGAGTTTGCCCTCTTCAAAGAGCTTGCCATCACCACTATCGAAGGAGGCGTAGCGCTCTTGGCGCATTCTCTCAATT
>Ga0172377_10000853_pt1 | contig 29825 bp, 27 predicted proteins | sample Pumphouse3metaG_FD_119749 | JGI IMG/M metagenome (GOLD analysis project Ga0172377, IMG submission 119749) | Leachate microbial communities from a municipal landfill in Southern Ontario, Canada - Pumphouse #3 metaG | ecosystem: Engineered > Solid waste > Landfill > Unclassified | place: Canada... | reverse complement strand
TCTATTTAACCATGAGTGAATAACACCATCACCTGGTCTTAATGTAACTCCACCTCTTGAAGAAATAAATTCAGGTAAAGTATGTCTTAATTTAATATCTGCTGGTTTTGGATAAGCAGCAGTATGACAGAATGATTGCATAACCATATCAGCACCAAAAGAAAGTGCAGCAAGTTCTTTAATCTCATCTCTTGTCATTGGTCCAGTTGTATCTTGTGATCCAACAGTTGTACAAATTGGCTCAACATACATACCAGGTTTAACACCCTCAATACCACAAGCTCGTCCTACCATTTTTTGTGCTTGAGTATAACCATTTGTACTTGCAGCTGGTTGAGATGCAGTAACAAATTTATCAGATGCACTTAATCCTAAAGCAGCTCTTGCTTTTGCAGTTAATCCTTTTCCAATAATTAATGGAATTCTTCCACCTGCTCTCATTTCATCTGTTAAAGTATTTGGAGCTAAAGTAAATTTAGAAACAACTGCACCATTTTTTTCAATTACACCAGCGTATGGTTTGATTGTGATTACATCACCTGTTTCTAAAGCATCAACAGCAGCTTCGATTGGTAAACAACCTGAATCTTCTGCAGTATTAAAGAAAATTGGAGCAATAATAGAACCTAAAACAACTCCACCTGTTCTTTTATTTGGAACACCTGGAATATCTCTACCCATATGCCATTGAACTGAGTTGATACCTGATTTTCTTGAAGATCCAGTTCCAACAACATCACCAACATAAGCTAAAGGGTAACCTTTTTCTTTTAATTTTTCCATCATTTCTAATGGTTTTTCCATTCTTGATTGTAACATTGCAGTTGCGTGTAATGGAATATCAGATCTTGTAAATGCAACAGTTGCAGGAGATAAATCATCTGTATTTGTTTCACCAGGAATTTTATATACAGTTAGAGTCATTTCTTCTTCTAAAGCAGGTTTATTTGTAAACCATTCAGCATTTGCCCATGATTCAATTACTTCTTTAGCTTTTGTATTTCCTGCATCCATTAATTCTTTAACTTCATTAAATGAGTTATAAACTAAAATAGTATTTTTTAATTCATTTGCAGCAGCTTCTGCAACTTCAGCAATTTTTAATGCTTCAACAAGTGGAGTAACATTAAATCCACCCATCATTGTTCCTAAAATTTCAATTGCTTTTACTTTTGAAATTACAGAACAAGAAACTTTTCCTTGAACAATGTCGTTTAAAAATGCAGCTTTAACATAAGCAGCATCATCTACACCTGGATTGATTTTGTTTGTAAATAAATCTAAACAGTAATCAGCTTCAACAACTGGGTTAGCTTTTAGTAATTCTACTAATTCAACAGTTTGCTCAGCAGTCAAAGGCAATGCAGGTAAACCACCCTCATTAAGTCTTTCTTGCGTGTGTGCTTTATAATTAGCTAATAAACTCATATAATTATCTCCTCTTTTATTTTAGAAAGTTACCTAAATTATATCATAAAGAGAAAAATAAACTTGTACAAGTTTTGCAAAAAATTGTACAAGTTTATTTTTATGTCTAAAAAAGTTACAGTTAAGCTTACTATCAGGATTTTATTTATTCTTTATTTTCGTTTTTTTGCTAAAATTAAAATATAAATGTACAATTTCTGTACAAAGTATTTATTATTTGTTCAATTAGTTTTTAGTAATATTCCTACTGAGTAACTAATTTAAAATTTAAGAGTAAATAATGATAAAAGAACTTCAAAATAAACTACACAATGAGATTCCTCTAACAAAAATAATGGAAATAAAAATCCAAAATTACACTAATCAAGAATTAATTACAACGGCTTCTTTAGGAATTAATATAAATGACAAAGGTACTGCTTTTGGTGGAAGTTTATCTACTTTGAGTATCATTTCAGGATGGAGTTTATGTTGGCTTATTTCAAAAGAGTTAGGATTTGATTCTAATAATATCGTGATTATAAAAAATGAAACAAGCTTTAGAAAACCCGTAACAAAAGATATAATTTGTCATACAAAAAAACCTTCAAATGAAGAAATACAAATATTAAAAGAAAAATTACTTACAAAAAAAAGTGCTTCAATTAAAATAGAATCCAAAATAATTGAAAATGATGCAATATGTGTAGATTTTGTCGGATATTATGTTATAAAGTTATAAAAAAAATTAAAAACCAAGGAAAAGAAATGACAAATATAGAAAAACTTGCAAAAATACTAAAAGAAGATTTAATCCCTGAATTAGATGAAAACTTGGAAGAAATTATGGACATAATCGATAGTAGAAATTGTTCAAAAGACGATAAAGATGAACTAAAATATCTTGAAGAGATGAAAACATATTTTGATGAAGTTGAATTAGATATTGTAAATAATAATCTTACAGAAGAAGATGCTTTGGATATTTTAGAAGTTTTAGAAGATATGAGACTAGATAATAAAGGATAAACTATGCAACCTTATAATTTCAAAACTTATAGTGAACTTTTTTTACATATATCAAACAACCATAATAATGAGTATTTTTTAAATTATTTATCAAATGGAAAATATACAAATATTTCGACAAGTGATTTTAAAAATAAAGTTATTTGTTTAAGCCTTGCTTTGAAAGATTTAGGTATTCAAAAAGGTGATAAAGTTGGGATTTTTGCTAATTCTTCACCTTTTTGGCTTATTTTTGATTTTGCTATTTTACAAGTAGGGGCCATAAGTGTTCCTATTTTTGCAAATATTTCAAGTGAAAATCTTAATTTTGAGATAAAAGATTCTAGTATGAAATTTATGTTTATTGATTCTCAAGAAAGAATAAAAGACATAGAAAAAGAGAATTCACATCTTACTTTTATCACTCATAATTTTTGTATAAAAGAGCCAAATTTCTATAATTTTGATGAGATTTTAGTGATTGGAAAACAAATTTGTGATTCTACTGGATTTACTTCTTTTGAAGCGAATCCTGAAGATGTTTTTTCTATCATTTACACAAGTGGAAATACAGGAACTCCAAAAGGTGTAATGTTAAGCCATAAAAATATAATTTCACAACTTCACGATATAAACAAACTTATTGATTTACCAAAAGAAGAAGTTGCGCTTTCACTTCTTCCTTTGGCTCATATTTTTGAGAGAACTGTAATGAGTTATTATCTAAGTCGTGGAATTAGTATTTATTTTATAGATGATATTTCAAATGTTGCAAATCTTTTAAAAGTTGTAAAGCCTACCATTATAACAGCAGTTCCTAGACTTCTTGAAAAAATATTTAATAAAATCAAATTGCAAATTTCTCAAAAACCTTTTGTTAACAGAGTTATTGCTTCTTTTGCTTTTGCATATGCTTTAAAAGAAGATTTAAATAAAAATTCTATTTTATTTAAGATTTACGACAGAATAGTTTATTCAAAATTTAGAGAAATATTTGGTTCAAGACTTGAAAAACTCATAAGCGGAGGGGCACCTTTATCAAAAGAAATAGCTGTTTTTTTTGTAAATATTGGAGTTCCAGTTTATCAAGGATATGGGTTAACAGAGTTTTCACCTGTAATTTCAACAAACTATCCAAATGCAAATAAAGTTGGTTCTTGTGGAAAAGTTATTCCAAGTGCAGAAGTAAAAATTACAGCTGATAATGAACTTCTAGTTCGTGGTGATTCTTTAATGCTTGGTTATTTAAATCAAGAAGAATTAACAGCAAAAACTATTGATATTGATGGTTGGCTTCATACAGGAGATGTGGCTTTTTTAGATGAAGAAGGATATTTATTTATAAAAAGTAGAACTAAAGAGATATTCAAAACTTCAACTGGCGAATATGTAAATGCAGTGGAAATCGAGCAAAAAATATCAACAAATAAATACATTGAGTTTGCAGTTGTAATCTCTCAAAATAGAAAATATACAACTGCCCTACTTTTTGTGGATAAAGAAAAATACGAAAATGCTAAAAAACTAAATAAGAATTTAACAATAGAAGAATATTATAATAAAGATGATATTCTAAAGAATATTTCAAACCATATAAATAGTGTGAATTCTGCTTTAAATAAATGGGAAAAGATAGTAAAATATAAAATCTTAACAAATGATATTTCCATAGAAACAGGAGAATTAACTCCATCTATGAAAATTAGTAGAAGTAAAATTGAAGAAAAATACGCGAATATTATAAATAGTATGTATTAGGAGTTAAAAAGTGAAAGAAAGAATAGCTGTAATAGATGGTCTTAGAAGTCCGATAGCAAAAGCAAATGGAAAACTAAATGATATAAGTGCTGATACTTTAGGTGCAATCATTACAAAAGAGTTGGTTTTACGAAATGATTTAGATTATAAACAATTTGATGAAGTGATTATGGGAAATGTTGCCCAACCTGCAAATGCAGCAAATATCGCTAGAGTTATGGCAATAAGAGCTGGTTTTCCACAATCAACACCTGCTTATACAGTTCATAGAAACTGTGCATCAGGAATGCAGTCAATTTCAAGTGCAATTGAAAAAATAAACTCAAATCAAGGGGATTTATACCTAGTTGGTGGAATGGAATCTATGAGTAATATTCCATTACTTTATAGTGATGCGTTTAGAAATCTTATTACAAAATTTACCTATTCAAAATCTATTAGTGAAAAATTTAAACTTCTAACAACTTTCAGATTAAACTTTTTAAAACCAACTATTGGATTGATTTCTGGTTTAACTGACCCAATTTCTGGGAAAATCATGGGAATAACAGCTGAAAATTTAGCAAATGAGTTTAAAATCAGCCGTGCAGCTCAAGATGAATATGCTTTAAATTCTCACAAAAAAGCTCAAAAAGCCATAGAATCTGGTGTTTTCAAAGATGAAATCCATCCAATTATGACAAAAAATACTTCAATGACAGACGATGATGGAGTAAGATTTAATCAAACGATTGAAAGTTTAAATAACTTAAATCCTATTTTCATAAGAGATGGTGGAACTGTAACTGCTGGAAATTCATCACAAGTTTCAGATGGAGCTTGTAGTTTGATTGTTTGTACTGAATCAAAAGCCAAAGAATTAAATCTTGAACCTATTGGATTTATAAGTGATTATTCTTATGCTGGACTTGATGCACATAGAATGGGATTAGGACCTATTTATACTACGAAAAAACTTTTTGATAAAACAGGAATTACCCTAAAAGATATTGATTTAATCGAAATAAATGAGGCTTTTGCGGCTCAAGTTATAGCAAATCTAAAAGCTTTTAAATCAGAAGAGTTTTGTCAAAAAACTTTTAATTCTAGTGCTTTAGGTGAAATTGATGAATCTATTTTAAATGTAAATGGTGGAGCAATCGCCCTTGGACATCCAGTTGGAATGAGTGGAGCTCGAATTGTTTTAACAGCATTAAAAGAGTTAAAAAGAAGAAACAAAAACAAAGCATTAGCCTCACTATGTATTGGTGGCGGACAAGGTGCTGCTTTTTTATTGGAGATATAATATGAGCAATTTAATAAATAACATAAAATTTGAAATTAACCAAGATATAGCAACTATAACTTTTGATTTAAAAGATGAAAAAATAAATAAATTATCTTTTGAAATTTTAAAAGAATTTGATGAAAAACTAGATTTAGTACAAAATGATCACACAATAAAAGCCCTTTTAATTGATAGTGCAAAAAAAGATATTTTTATTGCAGGTGCTGATATTAAGCAGATTGAGCAATTAAAAAACTCAGAAGAAGTTTACGATGCTTTAATGGAAGTTCATAAAATATTCAATAAACTTGAAAATCTTTCAATTCCAACAATTGCATATATTAATGGTGCTTGTATGGGTGGAGGACTTGAACTTGCACTTGCTTGTAAATATAGAGTTGTAAGTACAAATGAAAAAACAAAACTAGCTTTTCCAGAGATAAAACTAGGAATATTCCCAGGATTTGCAGGAACTTTTAGAACTCCAAAATTAATTGGTCTTGTAAATGCTCTTGATTTAATACTAACTGGAAAAGCAATTGATGCAAAGAAAGCTTATAAAATAAATCTTGCAGATGCTATTTTTGATAATGCTCAAAAAGAGTTTATGTTGCTTGATTTTATACAAAAAGCTATTAATAAAACACTTGGAAGTAGAAAAAGTTTTTATCTTCTAAACTATCCTCCATTAAATGAAATTGTTTTTGCTAAAACTTTAAGAGATTTAGAAAACAAAATAAGCCCTGAATTTAAAGCTCCGTTTATTGCTCTTAATGTAATAAAAAATACAATAAATAAAGAATTAGATATTGCTTTAAAAATAGAAGCGCAAGAATTTTCTAATCTTGCAGTTACCAAAGAATCAAAAAATCTAATAAAATTATTTTTTCTTTTTGAAAAACTAAATAAAAATTATGAAAAAACTTTAAATCCTATTTCAAATGCTGCAATATTAGGAAATGGTGTTATGGGAAAAGGAATTATCTGGTTATTTTCAAAATATTTAAAAGATGTAAGAATTAAATTAAGAGATATTTCACAAGCTCATGGAATAATAAAAGATGTTTCAAAAATTTATGAATATTTAGTAAAATCAAGAAAAATGACTAAAAATCAAATGGATTTTAAATTAAATACTATTTCATATACAGACAAATTTGATGGTTTTAAAAATATTCAACTTGTAATTGAAGCAATAATTGAAGATGAAGAGACAAAAAAACAAACATATAAACAACTAGAAGTTGTATTAAATGATACTGCAATTATTGCTACAAATACATCTTCTATTTCTATTGAAAAATTAGGAATTAATTTAAAAAATAAAGAAAACTTTTTAGGAGTTCACTTTTTTAATCCAGTAAATTTAATGCCACTTGTTGAAGTGATTCCATCAAAATATACTTCAAAAGAAACAATAAATAAAGTTTTTGAACTTCTTATTTCTTGTGGAAAAACTCCTATTTTAGTAAAAGATTGTGCTGGGTTTATAGTAAATAGAATTTTACTTCCTTATTTAAATGAAGCTGCGTTTATTTTAAGTGAAGGTTCAAAAATTGAACATATTGACCACTTAATAAAAGAGTTTGGAATGCCTATGGGTCCATTTAAACTAGCTGACACAGTTGGAATTGATGTAGGATATAAAGTAGCCACAATTTTATATGAAGAGTATGGATATAGAATGCCGGTTGCTCCAATAATTGAAAAAATGTATGATGCAAAATATTTGGGTAAAAAAGGCGAAACTGGCGGTTTTTATCAATACGATGGAAAAGATGATTATGTAAATGAACATGTTATTTCAATGCTATCAAATAATGATAAGATTTTTCAAGATGAAGAAATAGTTCAAAGATGTCTTTATATTATGATAAATGAAGCTTCAAGATGTCTTGAAGAAAATATTGTAACAGAAGCTTCAATAATTGATTTTGCAATGATTACAGGAACTGGATTTCCTGCGTATAAAGGTGGATTATTATCTTATGCAAATGAAGTTGGATTAAAAAATATCTTAGAATCTTTACGAAAATTCGAAAGAGATTATGGAAGTAGGTTTGCGCCATCTAATTTATTGATTAAATTAGTTAAAGAACACGAAGATTTTGAAACAGGAGAGGTATTATGGAAGTGTTAATTTTATTATTTCTTATATTAGTTTTTGGATTTTTTTCATTTCCACTTTACAGTTATTTTATTTTAGTAGGAGCTTTTTCTTTTGCATTTTGTGATGTGGGAGTTATTTTTTGGTCAATATTTATAGTTCTTGGAGCTGTATTTTTAATTCCTTTATTAAGATTAAAACTAATCACTAGCAAACTTGTAAGCTTTATAAATAAAAAAGATTTATTACCAAAAATCTCAGCAACAGAAGAAGCAGCACTTCAAGCTGGAACAAATTGGGTAGAAGCAGATTTTTTCAAAGCACAAGTAAATTTTAAAGAAATAAATGCTCAAAAAGTTACAATTTTAACAAAAGAAGAACAAGACTTTTTAGATAATGAAGTAAATCAACTTTGTGAGATGACCACTGATTGGGAAATCTTTCAAGAAAGAGATTTAAGAGCTGATGTTTGGCAATTTATAAAAGATAAAAAGTTTTTTGGAATGATTATTCCAAAAGAGTACGGAGGTCTTGGATTTAGTGCAACTGCTCATTCAAGAGTAATCGAAAAACTTGTTTCAAGATCACAAGTTTTAGCAATTACTATAATGGTTCCAAATTCACTTGGACCTGCTGAACTTATTTTAAAACATGGAACACAAAATCAAAAAGATACATATTTAAGTGATTTGGCACATGGAATTCAAGTTCCTTGTTTTGGATTAACTGAACCAAATGCAGGAAGTGATGCCACATCTATAACTTCAAATGGTGTAATTTTCAAAGATAAAAAAGGTGAATTAAAAATCAAATTAAACTTTGAAAAAAGATATATTACTTTAGGAAATATTGCCACTTTAATTGGACTAGCTTTTGTTTTAAAAGATCCTGAACATTTACTGGGAGATATTGAAGATTTAGGAATTACTTTTGCTGTAATTGATTCAAAAACTAAAGGTTTAGATAATTCAAGACGACATGATCCCCTAGGAATTCCTTTTATAAATTCTCCACTTTATGGAAGAGATGTGATTATTGATATGCAAAATATCATTGGTGAAAAAGAGGGAATTGGAAAAGGTTGGCAAATGCTTGTTGAATCTTTATCAATAGGTCGAGGGATTTCGTTGCCAAGTGTTAGTTTAGGTGGAAGTAAACTAGCGTTAAATGTTGTGGCTTCATATTGCCAACTTAGAGAACAATTTGGTTTGAGTATCAATTATTTTGAGGGAGTTGAAGAAAAAATTGCAAAAATTGCAGCATTTTCTTATATGTTAAATAGTGCAAGAAATTATACTTTAGATGCTATTGATGATGGTGTAAAACCAGGAGTTATAAACTCTATTATGAAATATCATGCAACTGAAAAATTCAGAACTGTTATAAATGATGCAATGGATGTTTTAGGTGGAAGTGCGATTATACGAGGACAAAATAACCTTTTAGCCCACGCTTATTTTGCAATTCCAATTTCTATTACAGTTGAAGGTGCTAATATCTTAACAAGAAACTTAATGCAATTTGGACAAGGATTAATCAAATCCCATCCATATATTTACACAGAAATAACTACATTAAAAAATAATAATGTAAAAGGGTTTGATAAAGCTTTTTTTGCTCATATTGCTTTAGTTTTTAATGCATTTTGTAAATCTTTAGTTTATTATTTTACAAGAGCAAGATTGAGTTTCCAAAAAGGTGAGTTTAAAAGATATAAAGAAAAATTAACTTGGGTAAGTTGTGAATTTACACTTTTAACAAATTTAGCTTTAGTAATTTTAGGACCAAGTCTTAAAAAAAGAGAAAATATAAGTGCTAGATTTGGAGATATTTTATCAAATTGTTATTTGATAACTGCGACTTTAAGAGAATTTGAAAATAATCCAAATGAACAAGATAAAGATTTAGTAGATTATATTTGTAATTATTGTTTTAATGAAATTCAAATAGCAAGAGAAGAAATTATCGCAAACATTGGATTTATAGGGTTTTTACTTCCACTTGCAAAAATAAATCCATTTTCAATAAAAGCAAAAGATAAATTAAATGCAAAAATAGTAAAAAATCTAAATAATCAAGATTACTTAAAAAGCTTAACTTCAAGTCTATTTATATCTTCAAATGAAAAAGATAGATTAAATGTAATTCAAGAAGCAGTAAAACAAAATAAAGAGTGTGAACAAAGTTTTAAAAAACTAAAAGAATCAATCAAAAATGAATCTATCAAAAAAGATAGTTTTGAAGATATGACAAAGGAACTTTTAGAAAAAAATATTTTAACATTTGAAGAAATAGAAAAAATGAAAAAAGCTCATGCTTTAAAACAAGAAGTAATAAGTGTTGATTCTTTTGAAGCAAATGAGTATAAAGAAAAAAGATGATTAAAAAAAATGATTTACTAATAAATATAAATGGTTATGTTTTAAGTCTTTTAGAAAAGATTTTAAATGCAAATATTGAAATTGTAGGCATTGAGAATCTTCCTAAAAATAATCCTAAATTATTTGTTGCAAATCATTTTACAAGAGCTGAAGCTATGTTAGTTCCTTATACTTTATATAATATAACAAATAAAAAAGTTGGAGTTATAGCTGATGATTCTTTATTTAAAAGTTTTGTAGGAACTTTTTTGGAAAATCTAGGAGCCATGAAAAAAAACTCTTTAAATAGAAATGAACACATTATTGGTGACTTAATAACTTCTTGTAAAGACTGGATGATTTTCCCTGAGGGAATTATGGTAAAAGAGAAAGATATTTCAAAAATTGATAATAATGATTATTGTGTAAAAATAAATGGTGCTTGTCAAAGGGTTTATACAGGAAGTGCCGTTTTTGCTTTGACTTCTCAATATTTTAGACAAAAATATTTTGATAAAACTCTAAAAAATTATGATGAATTTAGTAAAAAATATTTTATTGGTGATTGTAAAGATATAAATCAAAATGAAACAATGATAATTCCTATAAATATAAGTTATTCAAATCTTAGAACTGGTAAAAACTTTTTAGTTGATATGGTTTCAAAACTATTTGAACCAATGGAAGAAAATTTTAAAGAAGAATTAGAAATAGAAAGTAACATAATTTTAAATTCAAAAATAACAATTAGAATTTTAGAACCTATTTCTACAAAAAAAATTTTAGAAAAATTATATAAAAAAAATTTAACTCAAGATAAAATAATAGATTCATTAAGATACGAAGTAACTCATAATTTTATGAATAAAATATATGAATCTTTAAACATAAATTTTGATCACATTTTTATTTTAGTGCTATTTTTATATCCAAAAAAAGAAATAAAAATAGAACATTTAAAAAGATTGATTTATATAACTTTTTTTGAAATAAAACAAATGAAACTTTTTTATGATAAAGATATAAATAAGGATTTGATTAATCTAATTTCCTATGAAAAATTTAAAGCTTTTAATAGTGTTTTAGAAGTCGCACTAAATGATAAAATTTTAGAAATAAATGAAATTGATTGTTATAGATATTTAATAAATAAAGACCTTTTACTAAATAGCTACACACATAATACTATACGATTAAAAAATATTTTAAGAGTTGTTTTAAATGAAATCTTAATCCAGGATGATGTCGTAAATCTTGTAAAAAGTTTTGTTTTATATAACGAAGAAGAAATAAATAGTAAACTCGTAGATATTCTAAAAGTTGAAGAAAATCAAGAATTTGAAGATTCATATGAGAGATTTAAAAATCGTAAATATATAAAACCAATAGAAATAGGAAAACATAAATACTTTGATAATCCCAATTCAAATAGTTGTGTAATTGCAATTCATGGATTTTCTTCAACTCCAAAAGAGATGGAAAAACTAGCTGTATTTTTAAATCAAAATGGTTTTAATGTGCAAACACCAAGGCTAGCAGGTCATGGAACAGTTCCTGAAGATTTAAAAGAAAAAATTTGGCAAGATTGGTATAAATCTGTTTCAAGATCAATAATAATAGCTGCACTGCAATATAAAAAAATTTATATTATTGGATTCTCAACTGGTGGATTATTGGCTCTTTTAAGTACAAAAAAAGATTATCAAGAGTTTGTTAGTGTTGTTTGTATAAACGCAGCTCTTCACTTAAATGATTTAAGAATAAAAACTCTTCTTCCTGCAATATCATTTTGGAATGATATTGTAAAAGCTTTTAATAGTGAAAAATATACAAAAGAATATGTAGATAATTTTCCAGAAAATGTGGAAGTAAATTATAATAAACACTACATAGCTTCAATAGAACAGCTAAGTTTATTGATGATAAAAATAAGAAAAATTCTTCCAAAAATTAAAAAACCTATTTTAATTATTCAAGGAAAGGATGATCCTGTTGTAAACTCAAGTTCTGCTCATGAAATATTTGAAAATATAGAATCAAGATATAAAAGTCTAAAAATTATAGAAGCAAAAAATCATGTAATTGTTAATAATGAAGATAGTGAAGAGTTATTTCAAACAATTTTAGAGTTTATAAATAAAGGAACAATAAGTTAGGCTATAACTAAAATCTTTATAAAAAATAACATAATTACAATATAAGGGAAAAAATGAAAATACAAAAAACTATATTTTTGACAATTACTACATTGATTATGATAGCTGGTTGTACTTATAAAACACCATATACAAATAGATCACAAATGATATTTATGTCACAAAAAGAAGAAATGGCATTAGGTGAGAAATCATATAAAGAGTCTTTATCTCAATCAAAAATTATAACTGGAACTAAAGATGCAATAAGAATAAAAACTATTGGTGCAAGAATAGCTAAAGTTGCAAATAGAAATGATTTCCAATGGGAGTTTAATCTTGTTGAGGATGAAGCTGTAAATGCATTTTGTTTACCTGGTGGAAAAGTTGTAGTTTATACCGGAATTTTAAAAATGGCAAAAAATGATGATCAACTTGCAACTGTAATTTCTCATGAAATTGCACATGCATTAGCTCGCCACGGTGCGGAAAAGATGAGTGCTTCTATGGTTCAACAAGGTCTTCTAGTTGTAGGCAATATTGCCTTAGGTACAACTGCTCCTCAATACCAAGGTCTGTTTAATCAAACTTATGGTCTTGGAAGTCAAGTAGGAGTTATGCTTCCTTATGGAAGAATGCAAGAATCTGAAGCTGATGAAATTGGAATTTATCTAATGGCTCAAGCTGGTTACAATGTAAACGAAGCTTTAAAATTTTGGGAAAATATGAGTGAAGGGAAGAAAAATGAAAGCGATTTTTTATCTACACATCCAAGTTCTACGAATAGGATAAGTGACATTAAAAAAGTAATTGAGAAATTACCCAAATCTTAAAAAACAAAATATAGGAAAAATTCCTATATTTTAGAAAAAGGTTTAAGCTATATTTGTATAAACCGCTTGAACATCGTCATCATCTTCAAGTTTTTCTATTAATTTTCCAATATCTTCTTGTTGAGCTTCACTAAACTCTTGAGGATTATTTGAAATTCTTTTTAATTCTGCTTTTGTAAGTTCAATTCCTAACTCTTCAAATTTTTGATTCATATTTCCAAAATCTGTATAATTAGAATATGCTAAAACTAAACCATCTTCTTCATCAATCTCTTCAAGACCAGCATCAATAAGTTCTAATTCTAACTCTTCAAGTTCCATATTTGCAGGTTTTGTAAATTCAAAAATTGCTTTTCTATCAAAAAAGAACTCTAAAGAACCAGTAGGTACTAATTGTCCATTTGTTTTATTGAAATACATTTTTACATTCGCAACTGTTCTTGTATTATTATCCGTTGCTGTTTCCACAAATATTAAAACTCCATGAGGACCTTTTCCTTCAAAGTTTACTTCAGCAAAATTTGCAGAATCTTTTCCTGATGCTCTTTTTATTGCAGCATCAATATTTGCTTTTGGCATATTTTCAGCTTTTGCATTTAAAATAGCTGTTCTAAGTGCTGAATTTATTTCAGGATCAGCAACACCTGCTTTTGCTGCCATTTCAATTGCTTTTGCTAATTTGGGGAAAATTCTTGACATATTCCCCCATCTTTTCATCTTAGCAGCTTTTCTATATTCAAAGGCTCTACCCATAATAACTCCATTTTGTTTTTCAAAATTTTTGTCATTATATCAGGTTTGTAATAAATACTTTATAAGTAGATTAACACTTAATCATTGTTTCTACATATTTAGAATATAATACGGGTTATTAAAAAAAGGGCTAATTTGAAAAATCTTATTTTTATACTATTACTATTAACTTTTAGTTTTGCAAATGAAAACAACGATACTAATAATAATGATTTTGACAATGAATTTGATTCTGAATTTTCAACAAATAATGAAGAAATATTTGATCCATTAAGTGGTTACAATAGAATAATGACTACTTTTAATGACAAAACTTTTATCTATGTTTTAAATCCTATTTCAAAAGGTTATGCATATATTACACCTGAGCCAATTCGAATAGGAATTAATAATTTTTTTGAAAATATTATGTTTCCAGTTAGGCTTACTAATAATTTATTACAACTAAAATTTCAAAATTCAACTGAAGAATTAGGTAGATTTTTGGTTAATACACTTTGGGGATTAGCAGGGTTTTTAGATCCAGCAACAAATGAACTTCATATGAATGCACATAAAGAAGATTTTGGTCAAACTTTAGGTTTTTATGGAGTGGGTCAAGGATTTCATGTTGTATTACCATTTTTAGGACCATCTAATTTAAGAGATATTGCAGGACTAGTAGGTGATGCTTTTGTTAGCCCATTAACTATAACAGGTGATGGAGATATACAATATAAAATTCCAAATACTTTTGAACAACAAATGGCTATCCAAGGAGTTAATGCAATTAATTCAAACTCTTTAAAACTTGGACAATATGAATCTTTGAAAAAAGATGCATTAGATTTGTATCCATTTTTAAGAGATATTTATACACAAGCAAGAAAAAAACAGATTGAGGAATAAAAATGAAATTAAAAAAATTATTTAAAATATTATTATTAGTTGGCTTTATTAGTACATCAGCAAATGCTTTAAAACAAGATGAAATACAAGATATAATGACAAAAAAAATTGATAATGTTTTAACAATTCTAGAACAAAAAAATTTACCTACAAATAAAAAAGGTGAACAAATTATTAAAATAATTGATGAAGTTTTTGATTATGAATTAATGGCAAGAATTGCTCTTGGGAAAGAGACTTGGGATACATTATCTGAGCCAAAACAAAAAAAGTTTACAAAAATATTTGAAACAAAATTAAAAAATTCATATATCGAAAAATTAGAATTATATAATGACCAAAAAGTAAAAATTCTAGGTTTAAATCCATATAAAAATGGAAGATTACAACTAGAAACTGAACTTTTAGGAAAAGAAGGTAGTTATAAAATAAACTATAATTTTTATAACAAATCAAAAGACAATAATGAACAATGGTTGATTTATGATGTTGATTTAGTGGGAGTTAGTATTATTCAAACATATAGACAACAATTTGCAGGATTATTAAAAGAGAAAACTTTTGATGAAATGTTAGTTTTACTTGAAAAACCAAATACAAAATAATGATGAAAAAAATATATGATACTTTTATTTTAAAGTATCCAATCCTTGTTTTATTACTTCTATCTTTATTTGTCTCTATTCTTGGATATTACTCTACAAAAGTGGAAGTTGATGCTTCAGCTGAAACTTTACTTTTGGATGATGATAAAGATTTAAAATTTTTTAGAGAAGTTAATAAAAGATATAACAATTCAAACTTTTTAATTGTAACTTTTACTCCACATGAAGATTTACTTTCAAATCAAAGCCTTGATACCATACGAAATCTTTCAAAAGATTTTTTAACTGTTGAAAATATTGAAGGTGTTGATTCTATTTTAACAGTTCCTTTACTTCAATCTCCAATTAGACCTATTTCTGATTTAGTTGCAGGTGTTGATTCTATGGAAACTAAAGAGTTTGATAAAAAACTTATAAAAAATGAGTTTTTAACCTCTCCTTTATACAAAAATGCTTTAGTAAGTTCTGATTTTCAAACAACTGCATTAATTTTAAATCTAAAAAATGATACAAAATATTTTGAACTTTTAGAAAAAAGAAATTTTTTATCAACAAAAGAAAAAGATAAAACTATTACTAACGAAGAAAAAAATGAATTAGAAAAAACGCTTATTGAATTTAAAAATCATAGAGATTTAATAAGAAAAAATGATGCAAAAAATATAGAAAATATAAGAAGTATTATAAAAAATCACGAAACTAATGGAAAAATATTCCTAGGTGGAGTAAATATGATAGCAAGTGATGCTATTAGTTTTGTTAAAAATGACCTTCTTATTTATGGTATTAGTTTAGTTTTAATATTTATATTTATTTTGTGGTACATCTTTAGACGAATAAGATGGGTTGTAACTCCTCTTTTGATTTGTTTTATATCTATTATTTCAACAGGTGGTATTTTAGGTCTATTTGGCTGGGAAGTTACTGTAATATCTTCAAATTTTATTGCCTTACAATTAATAATTACTATGTCAATTGTTATTCATTTAATTGAAAGATATAGAGAATTAAATATAAGATATAAAAATGCAAGTCAATATAAATTAGTTATTAATACTGTTTTATCAAAATTAATACCTTGTTTTTTTGCCATTATTACAACCGTTGTAGGATTTGCTTCTTTAATTTTATCAAATATTGAACCTGTTATAAATTTAGGTCTTATGATGAGTATTGGGATTATTATTTCACTTATTTTATCATTTATCATTTTTCCAATTCTTTTATTAATTATAGGAAAAAAAGATGAATTTGAAAAAGAAAATACAAACTCATCTTTTACAGAAAAATGTTCATATATTGTTGAAAATTATGGAAAAACAATAATTATTGTAACTATTATTAGTGTTATATTTTCAATAACAGGAAGTTCAAGACTTTTTGTTGAAAATAGTTTTATCAATTATTTTAAATCATCAACTGAAATTTATAAAGGAATGAAAGTAATAGATGAAAATCTTGGAGGAACAAGTCCACTTGATATTATTATTAAATTCAAAGATGATGAAAAAGTAGCTACAAGCAAAAATGAAAAGCAAGATGAATATGTTGATTTTGAAAATGAATTTATTGAAAAAAATGACGATAAACAATATTGGTTTAGTCAAGATAAAATGGATACAATTATGGCTATTCATGATTATTTAGAATCTATTCCTGAAATTGGAAAAGTTCAATCATTGGCTACACTTTTAAAAGTTGGTGAGATTTTAAATAAAAATGAAAGATTAGATGGTATAACTTTAGCCTTATTGTACAATCAATTACCCCCTAAATATAAAAATTTAATACTTTCTCCTTATATAAATATTGAAAAAAATGAAGCTAGAATCACTATGAGAATTATAGATTCAAATCCAGATTTAAGAAGAAATATTTTATTAACAAAAATCAACACTGATTTAAGAGAGATTATTAAAAATAAAGAGACAACTTATAGATTATCAAACCTGATGGTTTTATATAATAATATGCTTCAATCCTTATTTAATTCCCAAATATCGACACTTGGTGCATCTATTGTAATTTTATCTATTATGTTTTTTATATTATTTAGATCATTTAAAATAGTTTTTATTGCATTAGTTTCAAATATGACACCAATTTTTCTTCTTTTTGGAATTATGGGTTGGCTAAATATTCCTTTGGATATTATGACTATTACGATTGCAGCAATTGCTATTGGTATTGCAGTTGATGATACTATTCACTTTATTCATAGATTTGAAGAGGAATTTAAAATTGATAAAGATTATGTAAAGGCAATGAGAAGGTCTCATCGTGGGATTGGACATGCTATGTATTACACAACTATAATAATAGTAATTGGTTTTTCTATTTTGATGTTATCAAATTTAGTTCCAACTATTTATTTTGGATTATTAACAGGTATTATCATGATAAGTGTATTATCAGCTGATTTATTACTTTTACCAAAATTATTATTAATGTTAAAACCATATGAAAAATTAAAGGAAATTACGAAATGAATGTAGCAATATATTGTGGTTCTTCTTTAGGAAATAATAAAATTTATGAAGAATCAACAAAACTTTTAGCACAAAAATTAGTGCAAAAAGATTTTAAAATAGTTTATGGTGGTTCATTACAAGGATTAATGGGAATTATTTCTAATGAATCATTAAAATTAAATAACAGTGTAACGGGTGTAATAACACACGATTTAGTTTCAAAAGAGATTGAAAATACAAATATTACAAAAATCTACAAAGTTGATACAATGAATCAACGAAAAGAAAAAATGGCCGAACTTTCAGATGCTTTTATTGCAATTCCAGGAGGTTATGGAACTTTTGAAGAAATTTTTGATGTTATGTCATCTGCTCAAATTGGTTATCATAAAAAACCATGTGCTTTTTTTAATATAAATGGTTATTACAACTATTTGATTGAGTTTCTAAGAAATTGTGAAAAAGAGGGATTTATCAAAAAGGATTATGTGGATATGTTAATTGTTTCTGACGATATAGATGAATTAATAGAGAAGATATCTACATATAAAGCTCCAAAAGATAAATGGATAAAATAAGAGTTTTTTAATCGTATTTATATTGTGTTAACCTTTTATTTAACAAAGGTTAACACATAGGGATTATAATTACTTTACAGGTTGATTAGAGCTTAATTGCGATGTTAAGATTTAATTTAACTTATTTCTCCTCCTAAAATATACAAACCAAAAGGGAAGCTAATACCGCTTCCCTTTTTTTATTCAATTAATAATCTACAAAATCTAAATCTAGGAAAAATTTAATGAAAAAATATATTTTATTTGATAATGATGGCGTTTTAGTTCACACTGAACCTTTATATTTTAAAGCTAATATAATGGCTTTACAAGAGTATTTTAATATCTCTTTAGAGTTTGAAGAGTATATGAAAATTATGAGTGAGGGAACAACTGTTTGGCAAAAAGCTTTTGAAAAAGGTTTTTCTCAAAAAGAAATCGAAATGGCGAGAAATCAAAGAAATGAATATTATCAAAACCTCTTAAGAACTGAAAATATTTTAATACCACAAGTAAAAGAAGTGCTTGAAAAACTCTCTAAAAAATATAAAATGGGAATAGTAACAACTTCAAGAAGAGTTGATTTTGAAATAATTCATAAGAATCTAGGAATTGTTGATTATATGGATTTTGTACTTTGTGAAGAAGATTATAATTTTGCAAAACCACATCCAGAACCTTATTTAAAAGGCTTAGAAATGTTTAAAGCAAATAAAGATGAAACTATTGTAATTGAAGACTCTACAAGAGGTTTAAGCTCCGCTTATAAAGCAGGAATCCAGTGTGTTATTGTAAAAAATGAATTTACAATAACACAAGATTTTTCAAAAGCTAGTTATTTTATAGATACTTTAAGTGAATTGGAAACTATTTTAAATTAGTTTTCAATTGCAATTTTAATATATTTTTCTATCTCTTCTTTTGGAGTTTTTCCTACAAATTTTTTTACAAATTTTCCATCTTTAGAAAATAAAAACATTTCAGGAACTTTTTTTACATCACCTAATTCTTTTGCTAATCTAAAATTTTCTTCACCCATTGTAATTGGATAATTTATTCCATGTTTTGCAATAAACTCAAGTATCTCTTCTTTTGTTTTATCTTGTTCAAATAAAACAGAAACAATTTCAAAATTATCTTTATATTTTTCTTTTATTTCTTTAAGCACAGGAATTTCTTCAATACAAGGAGGACACCAAGTCGCAAAAACATCTATTAACACAGCTTTTTTTCCTTTAAACTCGTCAAAATCTAAGCCATTATCTGTACTTTTAAAACTTATGTTTTTTTCATTTGTTGTAGTTAAATTAAATGATTGGGGAACAAATTCATATTTATTATCTTGTACTGATTTTTTTGCAACTACGCTACTATCAATAGGCGATTTTGAATCACAACCACTAAATAAAAATCCTAAAAACACTAAACCTATTAAAAAATTCTTTTTCATCATTTTCCTAAATTCGATAATTCTTGTATTAAATTTCTAGCTTCTTCTTTTTCAAAAAAGATATTCATTGATAACTCAGAATTTACTCTTTTAAGAAAATTTATTCTTTCTTGAAATTGTAAATCTTTATTATCTTCATATTTTTCTAAAATTTCTAAAAGCTCAACTCTATAATTTTGGATTAATTCATCTTTTTTTACAGCTTTTGGTTTTATAAATACCGTTTTATTTTTTCGAAGATAAATATAAACAACTGTAAAAAAGGCACTTAACACAAGTGCAATTAAAATATCCATCAAATTTTCCTTTTATTTATAAACTTCAGCTTCAACTAAATCAAATAAATCTTTTTCAGATAATCTTTCTAACTTTTTGTCATTAACAAAAATTGTTGGCGTTCCTTTTACATTTAAGGCACTTGCATCTTTTGCATCAATATCTAAAATCTCATCTATTTTTGGATTTTTCATATCTTCTTTTAATTTATCAATATTTAAACCATCAATTTGTTCTAAAAATGTCCATAATAACTCTGGTTTTTCATTATTATGTTGAGCCCAAAGTGGCTGTTTTTCAAAAATAACACTTAAAACTTCTTCATATTTATTTTGTTCTCTTGATGCTTCAAGAATTTTTACAGCAAATTTTGAATTTTTATGATTTGCTAAATATCTAACAACTAATTTTATATCTGAATAATGTTCTTTATACACTCTTCTCATTATTGGATGAAAAAGTGCGCAAGATTCACACTCTGGATCTAAAAATTCAACAACAGAAATATTTTTTCTATTGTCTCCAAATGAAACTGAATGCTCTTTTACTAAAGATACAGCACTTGAAGAAACTATTAAAGCTTCTTTACTATTTTGACTATTTTTATAAAAATATGTTAATCCTAAGAATATAATAACTAAAACGAATGAAGATACTACTACTAATTTTTTATTTTGCATTTATTTCCTTTTTTAAAATTATTAATAAAATAAGAATGATAGTATAAGCAAGAAAAGATAACAAAGGGATTGTTATAAATCCAAACCAATTAAGATAATCAACAGAACAAGGCACTCCTTGAACGCAAGGAGATAATTCTTCAGGAATTATTTTAAACATTAATAAATTATGATAAACAGAAATACTCCAACCAATAATCACTAAAGGAAAAGCATATTTGAACATTTTATCATCAGGAAATAGTAGATTTATTAAAAAAATAAACACTAAAGGATAAATAAATATTCTTTGATACCAACATAATGAACATGGAATAAAATTCATAATTTCTGAGAAAAAAAGACTTCCAAAAGTTGCGATTAATGAGACTAAAAAAGCGGAAAAAACTAAGGTCAAACTATTTGAGTTTGACCTTGAAGATAAATCAACAGACATAAAATTTAAGCTCCTCCACCAATTTCTGAATTTAATTCTGCATGAATTGGATTTCTAGGAATTGAGTCACATAAAGCAATTGATTCATTTAAAGCTTTTAAAAATTCTTCTATATTTTCATAAGGAATTTCAACTTCAGAAGTTTTTGTTTTTCCATGAGAAAAAACAGCAATACTTACAACTGGACTACTATACTCACCATAAGGTTTTTCTACATGTTCGATTCTTAATGTATCATCTGTTGAATGAGCTAACTTAAAAGTTTTTACTTCAATATGTTTTGATGGCATAATATACTCCTTTTATTTTAATAAGATAATTGTAACAAAAAAAACAATATTAATGAAATCTTTTTTTATTTAATAGAAGTTGCTGTTAAAAAAAGATAATTTTTCCCAGTCAATGTAACTCTATATTTTTTTTGTTGAAGATATTTTTTACAAAAATAAACATCTTTATACAAAACTGATTGTTCACTATATGAGTAGTTTGCGGCTTTTGCTCCATAAATCATTTCACCATTTATCCATCTACAATTTGGAAATCCTAAAATAATAGAACCTTTATCTTCTAAATAATTTTGTATTAAATCCATAAATAAAAGTTTAAAATTCAAAGAAGAACTTTGAAGTGTTCCAATAGAAATAATTAAATCTGATTTTTTTAAATTTAGTTCATCTAATTTATTTATATCATGATTATAAAAAGTGAAATTTTCAAAAGGAAACCTTTTTCTAGCAAAATCAATAGCACTTAATGAATAATCAATTCCTACAAAATTCATCTGTTTTAAAATATCTTCATTTACTAATTCTTTTATTATTTCAAACTCATCTGCTTTATTTATTCCTAAATTTAAAATATTAGTTTTTTCTTCTATTTTTACATTTTTCAAAGCATTTGTGTACGCATATAAAAAAGCTGGTTCCTCATTTTTGTTTATTCTAAAAAAGGTTGAATTTTCACCATATTTTTCATTTTTTTCATCATTTAAATCTTTGTGGAATGAATCATTTTTATTTAGTTTTTGCAATTTAATTACAATTGTAGTTGAGTTTATTGAGCTAATTATTATCTTACAAAAAAATAATTCAGCCAAATCACACCAAGATTTATAAGACCGATAAATAAACTCTTGATTTTCAATTTTTAGTATTTCTCCTGCATAAATATTAATATTAACATCTGGATTTAGTACTTCAAACAAAATCTCATCTTTATTTTTTACTTCTTCTTCTAAATAAGAAATTATCATTAACATCGATTCATTGGTAAATTTTTTCATTTTTTCTCACATATTTTTTTTTGATTATAGTATATTTCATATAATTATCACATTGTTACTTTTTAGCTTATTTAATAAAATTAATATTTTATTTTAATATTTATTTAATTTATACACTTTTTATACATTTTATTTCATTACTATAAGAATATTATTTATTTAGGAAAGAAGGAACAATTATGAGTATTCAAACAGCAGATTTATGCGATGATAATAGAGATAAAAAAATACAAGTTTTATCAGCAAAATTTAAAAATTATGGTGGATTAAAACAATTTAGTGGAGAAATAGTAACGGTTAAACTTGATAAAAGTAACTGGCGTTTATTAGAAATGTTAAGAGATGAAAGTGGAAAAGGAAAAATTGTAGTAGTTGATAATGCTCAACAATTTTTTGGAGTTGTTGGAGATAAGCTAATGGCATTTGCGAGAAATAACAACTGGAAAGCAATTATTTTAAATGGTTATGTAAGAGATATAGATGAAACAAAAAAAATTAATGTTGGATTATATGCAATTGGAACTTGCCCACTTAGAAACTTTGAAATAACAGACTCACAAAGAGATACAGAACTTAATTTTGAAGGAGTTACTTTTAATAATGGAGATTATATTTATGCTGATAATGATGGAGTAATTGTTACAAAAAGTAAACTACACTAACAAAAATTAAAAATTAAGTAGCATAAAGCAAAATAACTATCTCAATATTAGTAATTTTTATATCAAAATTATCAAAAAATGGTAATATTACGCAATTAATTATAAAAAAAGGAAACTGTGTTGAGATATATTATCTTAGGGCTTATACTTGCTGGACTATTTCAAGTGTTTTTTTGGATTACACAAGACAATAGAATATCATTAAAGCAAGATGCATCGGAAAGAATTGAATCGCTTTCATATTCACCGTATGAAGGGTATGATAAAAAAGTATTATCACCTAAACAAATAGAAGAAGATATTGGTATTTTGTTAAATTTTACCAACAAAGTAAGAACTTATTCAGCAGCTGATGCTAAAGTAATTTTAGAAGAAACTTCTAAAACTAACATGATGGTTGATTTAGGTCTTTGGTTAAGTGGTGATTATGAAGAGAATTTTTTAGAAATTGAAAGAGCTGTAAAACTTTTAGAAGAATATCCTAATAATATTAATAATGTTATTGTTGGAAATGAAACTTTGCTTAGAACAGATTTAAATGCTGCTGAGTTAGGTGCTTATTTAGATTTCATGAGAGAATTTACTAATAAACCAATCACTACTGCGGAAGTTTGGCATAGTTTAATTAAATATCCTGAAATTGGAACTCATGTTGATTTTATTATGGTTCATATTCTACCTTATTGGGAAAAAATTCCAATTGATAGATTTAATGAATTTGTTATAGAAAAATATACTTTAGTTGAAAAACAGTATCCAAATAAAAAAATAACAATTGGGGAAACTGGTTGGCCAAGTCATGGTTATAATTTTAACGGTGCGGTTCCTGGTTTAAAAAATCAAGCTATTGCCATAAGAGGATTTTTAAATCTTGCAAAAGAGAGAAATTGGTCTTACAATATAGTTGAAGCTTTTGATCAACCATGGAAAGGTTATGATGAGGGTAATGTTGGACAATATTGGGGAATATTTACTACAGATAGATCTTTAAAATTCTATTTAAATGGTGATATTGAGCTAAATCAATATTGGTTCTATCAAATGATTGCAGCAATTATTATTGGAGCTTTATTAACATTATTTGGACTAAGAAACCAAAGATTAAATTTAAGTCATGCATTAGCTTATGGTATTGCAGCACAAGGTATGGCTTTTGGTATAGTAATGGCAATTACATATCCATTTATAAACTATATGAATTTTGGTATGTGGGTCATGTGGGGAATGGGAACATTTTTAATGATTCCACTTATTGTAATTACCCTTGCAAAAGCTAATGAGTTATTTAAATGTTCAATTGGAATTCCACCTGTTAGGTTAGTTCCACTAGATTTAAAATCAGATAATATTCCTTTTGTTTCTATTCATGTTCCAGCTTATAAAGAACAACCACATGTTTTAGAAGAGACATTAAGAGCTTTAGCAAAATTAAGATATCCAAATTATGAAGTTCTAGTTATTATAAATAATACACCAGAAGAATTCTACTGGAAACCAATCGAAGAGTTATGTAAAGAACTTGGAAATAAATTTGTATTTATGAATATCACTTGTACTGGATTTAAAGCAGGTGCCTTAAATGCAGCATTAGAACAAACAAATAAAGATGCTGAAATTATTGCTGTTATTGATGCTGATTATGTTGTTGAGTCGCCTTGGTTAGTTGATTTAGTTCCATTATTCGATGATCCAAAAGTAGCTATTGTTCAAGCTCCTCAAGATCACAGAGATGGTGATGAATCTATAATGAAAGCAGCAATGAATGCAGAATACGCAGGTTTCTTTGATATTGGAATGATTGATAGAAATGAAGAAAATGCTATTGTTGTTCATGGAACTATGGTAATGGTAAGACTAAGCTCTATGATGGAAGTTGGTGGTTGGGGAACTGATACTATTGTTGAAGATAGTGAATTAGGTCTTAGACTATTTGAAGCTGGATACATAGCTCACTATACAAATAGAAGATATGGCTATGGACTGCTTCCTGATACATTTGAAGCATTTAAAACTCAAAGACATAGATGGGCGTATGGAGCAATTCAAATTCTTAAAAAACACTGGAGAGAATTTACTCCATCTGCAAAAAAACTTGAATCTAGACAAAAAACTAAATTTGTCGCGGGTTGGTTTTTCTGGTTAAGTGATGCGATGGGTCCTGTAATGGCTGTTATGAATATTATTTGGGTTCCTGTTATTATTTTTGTTGGAGTTACAATTCCTACAATTCCATTAACGATACCAATTATTACAGCTTTCTTAGTAAATATTTTACATACATTTATTTTGTATAGAATGAAAGTAAGAGCTACTTTAAAAGATACAATTTTAAGTTCTATTGCTTCTATGAGCTTACAACTTATTATTTTTAAAGCTGTATTTGATGGATTTGTAAAAGATGGTTTACCATTTAAACGAACTCAAAAAGGTGGAAAAGCTAAAAAAAGTGATAATCCAGTAAAATATGAAACTATTTTAGCTATATTATTATTGATTGCATTTTTTGCTTTAATTTTTACAAACTTTACAGGAATTGTAGAAATTTATGTATTCGCAGCAACTATATTTATTCAAAGTATTCCTTATATCTCAGCTATTATAATGAGATATTTAGAACTAGCTTCTATCAAAAATCAAAAGCCTTAATTTAGGCTTTTGATATATAATTCTTTTTTTCCCTATATTTTTATTTATTGTTTCTAATAAGTAATATTATTGTTATATAATAACTACAAATACTTAGTTATGGAAAAATCATGCAAACAAAAAAACTAATCTCATATCTTACTTGTGAAAAATTCAACAACAACATATTTCAAATTATAGAAGAGCGATATAAATGTAATATTATAAAAGATGCAATTATTATAAATATAAAAGAAGATGAACAAATTATATTATTTAAATATGGTGTTTTTATTTGTTGGAATATTGAGTTTGAGAATATAAAGTTTTTCCTTGATTTCATAAAAGATTTACAAATAAATAGTTTTAGAAAACCTATAATTGAAGAATTTAATTATCTTTTTGATGATGAATTTAAAATAAACCTTGACACTATTTATCTAAGTGATTCCTCAACTACATCAAAAATTGCTATTTCTCAAGCATTAGCTCAAAATGTAAAACTACAACAATTTGAAGAAGAAGTGCAAACAACAATCGACAATAATTCACATATTCCTTTACAACTTTCAACAACAGGAAAAATAAAACTTACAAAAAAAGAGATTTCAAAAAAAATTGGTGAGCTATTTTTAGTAAAAACTAAAATAAATTTACACTACGATTTACTCGATACTCCTGAGTTTTTTTGGGAATATCCACAATATGAAAATCAATATGAGAAAATGGTGAAATATTTAGATATAAAATCAAGAGTAGAAGTTCTAAATAAAAAAGTTGAAATTATTCAAGAACTTTTACATGTTTTAAGTGATGAACAAAAACATAAATATTCATCATTTTTAGAGTGGATTATTATTATACTTATTGCTTTTGAAATAATTATAAATCTAAAAGACCATTACTTTAATTAGATTTTAAATCAGGAAAATTATCTCGTAAATTTTGCATGAATTCTACACTGGGATCATGTTTAATTGTTCTATAATTCGCATTTTTTTCTAAAAACAAAGAATGCTTTTCAAAATTTTGATATTCATAATGACCAATTAAATACTCAATAGTTTTATATTTTTCTTTTAAATATTTAACTAACTCTATATTTGCTTTTAATTGCTCAGCTGTCAAAGATTTTTTATTTCCACCAACATTTTCAATTCCAATACTTGAAAGATTTAAGCCAATTACATGTCTTGCCATATAAGTTTCAGGCATTAATGAATATATTGTTCCATCAAAATCTACTAAAAACTGAGCTGAAACATTTAGATTTCCAGCATTTGTTATATCTTTTCTGTCTGTTAATAAAATTTCTGGATTTAATCTATTAAATGAGTCTTTTAAATCATCACATGCCGTATGATGAATTACTATTATTTTTGGAATGATATTTATATTTTTTACATCTGAACCATAGGAATTTTTTATATATAGTTTTGTTAAATCTACTCTATTTTGCGTAAATTCAATTGGCATTTGTTTTATCTCAATAGCATACGAATAAAAAGAAAAAATGAGGATTGTAATTAATGTTTTCATTTTGTATTGTAACAAATTATCTTTGGAAATTCCATTTGTAATTTAATCAAATAAAGTAATATAATAGAATATCAATAAAAAGGAAATAGATGCTAGATATAAAAGAGAAACTAAAAGATTTAGTTGAAACGGTAATGATTCCAGAAGTTGAAGATTATTTAGAAGATTTATCAAAACTTTTAGAGACACATTCACAAACACCAGATGATATGTTGGCAATACAAGAAATGGAATCTTTTTTGGTTGAACTTCAAAATATTTTAGCTGTTATTGAAGAAAATAAAACTCCTGATTCTGAGTATCAAAGAATATATGATTATATTATGCAAAATTTAGATGAGCATGAACATGGACACAATCTAAAAGAACAAGAAAATTAAAATTTACTTGTTTTCTAAATTTACTAAAGCTTCTTGAACTAACAATCGCCCTACTTCAAAATGGGCGTGAACAAACTTCTTAATATTCAAATCTTTTAATTGTGATTTTTCTTCTAATGATTCTATTTTTAATATAATATTTGCATGAGCATGAAATTTTAAAACTGCCTCACAAATTAATCTTTTTATATGCGTATCACTCACAGTTATTATAATACTTGAAGCTTCATCAACTTTTAATGACTCTAAAACGGGTAATTTATCTAAGTGACCAAAATATGCCATATATCCTAATTTTCTTCCTAAAAGAACATGTCTTAAATCATCTGAGATAATTACAAAAGGAATTTTTCTCTCCTTTAAATCATGTGCAATTACTCTTCCTAAAATTGAAAAACCACAAATAACCACATGGTTTTTTACTTCAATTGGTGTAATTTTATCTGATTCATAAAACTCAACAACAAAATATGAAGCTAATTTATAAATATTATTTACTATAAATGGTGTTAAAATCATTGATAAAACAGAAACTAAAATTAAAAAACTACTCATTTCATGGCTTAATAAATTACTACTTGAAGCCAACGCAAATACAGCAAAAGAAAATTCTCCAACTTGACAAAGGGCAAGTGCTGATTTTACAGCGGTACTTTTGTCTGATTTTCTTCTAATAATTACATAAATAACTAAAGCTTTTATAAGCATGATTGCCACAAATATTCCTAAAATAAGATGAACATTATGTAAAAAATATAAAGCATCTATTTTTGTTCCAACTGAAAAGAAAAAAGCTCCTAAAAGTAAATCTTTATAACTTGCAATATCAGATTCAACTTTTACACTAAAGTTTGTATCTGAAATAATCATACCAGCTATAAAAGCTCCCAAAGAGTAAGTAAATCCCATTTCATGAGCTAAAAGTGAAGTTCCAATTACAATTGATAAAACAGACCCTAAAAACAACTCTTCAATTCTTGTATTTGAAGCAAATTTCAAAAGCCAAGAGATAAGTTTTTTTCCAATTGTAAACATAAAAACTATAATTATAAGAGCTGAAACAAAAGTTTTTGTTAGAACTTCGCTAATAGATAAAGTATCATTTGTTAAAAATGTAATAAGCAACAAAATCGGAATAACCGCTAAATCTTGAAATATCAAAATAGCAGTTGATTTTTCACCATAAGGAGTGTGAATATCTTTTGATTGTTTTAAATATGTCAAAACAATCGCAGTTGAAGATAAAGAAAAAGCCAATGAAACAATAAGTGAAACTTCAATACTCAAAGAAAAAATGAAAAAAGCAACCAAATAAATCAAAATTGCACTAATACTTACTTGTAAAAAACCATTTAATAAAAGTATCTCTTTCATTTTTTTGATTTTATCAAAACTCATTTCAAGTCCGATTGTAAACATCAAAAATACTATTCCAAACTCTGCGATTAAGTCTAAAGAGTGAATATCAATACTTGAAAAATTAAAAAAATAACTAATCAAAGTTCCTGTTATTATATAGCCAATGATGTGAGAAATTCTAAATTTTTTGAAAAAAATATTTAAAATTGTAGCGATTGTTATACTCAAAAATAATGTAAATAAAATGTGTTCCATCGAGCTTCTTTCTTTTTATGTGTGTAAATATTATATCAAATTATGATTGTTTATTTTATGATTAAGTGTATATATTTTATTCATTAAATAAATTAAGATTTTTTGCTATAATTTCACCAAAGGATTTATATGAAAAAAACATTCCAACTAATAGTTGCAAACAAAAATAAAGATAGACAAGTTGAATCTATCAAAAATGACGTAAGAAAATATATCAAAAGAGAAAGAACAAAAAGATTACCAGAAAATTGTAATTACTGGAATTTTGATTGCAAATTTGGTAAAACAGCAGATGAAGCAGAAGTGATTAGATTTGTAGATATTACAAAATCAATAGATATTGCTGCAAGTGAAAATCTTGAAAGTTTTTATTTAGAACTTGTGGCTCGTGCAGAATTTAGAAAACCAAAAGAAAAAACTCAACAAAATAATGAAGAAGACGAAGAATTAGAAGATTAATTCTCTCTTCATCATTAAAAAACTCACTTAATCTACTTATAAATTAAAATCTAAAAAATCAAATTTCCTCTAAAATAGCAATTTTTGGATTGTTTAATATTTGTAATTAAGTTATTGTTTTAAAAATAAATAAACGGAGGCTTTATGATGAATTACATAACAAACGCAACGCTAGAACAAGCAGATAAAGAAGTATTCGACATAATCGAAAACGAATTAAAAAGACAAACAAATCACTTAGAAATGATTGCAAGTGAAAACTTTACAAGT
>Ga0172377_10000852_pt1 | contig 29848 bp, 23 predicted proteins | sample Pumphouse3metaG_FD_119749 | JGI IMG/M metagenome (GOLD analysis project Ga0172377, IMG submission 119749) | Leachate microbial communities from a municipal landfill in Southern Ontario, Canada - Pumphouse #3 metaG | ecosystem: Engineered > Solid waste > Landfill > Unclassified | place: Canada... | reverse complement strand
CGTGCGGCGCTGTACGCCCGTGTCTCGACCGAGGAGCAGGCCCAGCTCGGGCATTCCCTGGAAGCCCAGATGGAGAGCCTCAGAAGGTTTTGTACGGCCCACGACTTGGAGGTGGCGGGTGAATACATAGATGATGGCTTCTCGGGCCGCAATACCAACAGGAAAGCTTACAGGCAGATGTTTTCTAAAGAGGAGCGGAAGAAGTGGGATACCCTCGTGGTTCTGAAGATGGACAGAATCCACAGGAACAGCAGGAACTTCATGGAGATGATGGACGATCTGAAGAAGAACAACCAGAACTTCGTATCCACTTATGACAAGATAGACACCGGGAACGCGGTCGGCCGGTTTGTCATGGACATGATACAACGGATAGCGCAACTGGAAAGCGAGCAGATCGGCGAGAGGACGTACATGGGGATGAAGGAGAAGGCATCCACGGGAGGAGGCATAATGGGTTTCAATCCCCCATTCGGTTACGTAATTAAGGAGGGGAAGTTAACAGTGGCGGAAGATGAGCTCTCTGTCGTGAAGGAGATATTCGCCATGTATGAAAGAGGTATGACCCTGGATGCGATCGCTTACAGACTCAATGGTCTCGGGACGCTGACGAGGAAAGGCAATCCATGGAATAAGTTCAATCTGAGGAACATACTTCACAATACGGTATATGCAGGATACATGAGCTGGGACGGCATACTCCAGGAGCACGGGGCAGAGCGCGCTGTCACCCCGGAAAGATTCAACGGGGTACAGGATCTTATGGCCTCGAAGGTCAGGGATCCTGCGAAGAGGAATGTGATTCACGTTCCGGACGGAAACCAGTAAGATATTAATTGAAGCAGTCCGCTAGGCTATCTGTGAAGAAGAGTACCTCATCAAAGATCATGGCTTTCCTTATAGCTGCACTGTTCTTGGGTGCCGCTCTAGTCGTCGCTGTTTCGTCCATTTATGGGGGTTAACACCCACGTGTTACTTTTAACAAAGTCAATATGTTCTAGGGCATTCAGATAAAATGATTTTGAGATAGTATTATATATTTTACAAAGCCAATTGTTATTTCAGTCGTGCACTTGAAAGGTACGACTGGGAGCAAAAAATGTCTGAGACACGTATTGACCCTACAGCGATGGGACTGTTGTTTATCGGTTTCATAACGCTTGTCGTAGGATTGTTTGGTATTGACAAGTATAACGAACTTGGAGGTTCGACAGCTGACCCCATGATTGCCAGCGGAGTATTTGCGGTTGCTTTGTTCGGTGGCCTTGCGCTCGTTCTGATCGCATTCTATGCGTACAAAGCGGGCAGCAACTTCGGTGCCAGCCTTTTCGGATGGATAGCTCTTAGCCTTCTGTTCGTTGCAGCATACGGTGGAGCATTCGCAGGCCTGTTCAATCTTGACCTGTCTGACAGCTGGTTCCTCTGGATAGTCATTGCAATATTCTACCTGATATTCGCGATCTGGGCCTTCCTGGCCGGAACCCCGAAGATGTTGCTTGCGATACTCGTCATAACCGCTATGGTTTTCCTGTTCCTCGGTCTTGCACTTAACGCGGACACGGCGGACTCTATGAAGACGATGTTCCTCATAATGGGAATATTCGGTATCCTTGACTTCCTGCTTGCAACCTACCTCGGCCTTGCACTCACTGAGGAGTGCGCCAAGTGCGGAAAGTTCAAGATCTTCTGATCCTGAATCTAGACGGTTTCAATCAAACCTTTTCCTTTTTCTCTTTTATCTTGATTCATCATATGGAATGAGAATCTGATGATCGTGTTGATTTAACGATAGTTAGAAGATTAGAAATATGTCGTATTGTCATCATTTCGATAATCTAAGTAGAAATCAAATCATCGGATCTGAGTAAATGGCAAGAGACATTGATTCTTCAGCCGCGCGCGACAGAGATGCCAAGCTTGGTTTCTTGAATAAATACCTGACATTGTGGATTTTCATAGCAATGGCTTTAGGGGTCGGATTAGGGTATCTGGTCCCAGACTCGGCATCCTATCTGGAACGCATGAGTGTCGGAACAACCTCAATACCGATAGCGATAGGCCTAATACTGATGATGTATCCGCCGCTGGCCAAGGTCAGGTACGAGCAGCTCGGCAAGATCGCTCACGGCGGAGATACCAGGAAGATGATCGGTACCTCCCTGATACTGAACTACGTGGTGGGGCCCATGGTCATGTTCGCCATGGCCTGGATATTCCTTCCGGATCAGCCTGAGTATCGTATAGGTCTGATACTCACAGGCGTGGCAAGGTGCATTGCAATGGTTCTTGTGTGGAATCAGCTGGCAAAGGGGGACACCGAGTACGCAGCAATTCTTGTTGCTCTGAACTCTGTGTTTCAGATAGCGCTGTATTCATTCTATGCATATTTCCTGATAACCGTGTTGTCGGATGTGGTATCTCCGGGTTCCGGGGTGGCGGTGGACATATCCATAGCATCCGTGGCCATCAGCGTCATGATCTATCTGGGAATTCCTTTCCTGGGTGGAATAGCAACGCGCTACGTCTTAATGCCCAGGAAAGGAGAGCAGTGGTACGATGAGACGTTCATGCCAGTCATGGGAAAGATCTCTCTGTTGGCGCTGCTCTTCACCATCGTGGTAATGTTCTCCCTTAAGGGAGAGTACATAGTTCAGCTGCCGTTCGATGTGGTCAGGATAGCCATCCCACTTCTGTGCTATTTCTTGATAATGTTCCTGTTATCGTTCTGGGTCTCGATAAGATCGAGATTCGATTATCCGCATACGGCATCCCAGTCATTCACAGCCGCCAGCAACAACTTCGAGCTGGCGATCGCCGTGGCCGTCGGGGTATTCGGCATCGGTTCCGGGGTGGCCTTCGCGGCCGTGATCGGTCCGCTGGTGGAAGTGCCCGTTCTTATAAGCCTGGTCAATCTATCACTCTATTTCCGCCGTAAATATTACACTGCGGATGGAAAGTTAAGAACAAACGTCAAGGAATATTGATGGGCATCATCTATGTATATATGTACATACATTCATGATAATATGGTAGAAGAGCGTGTAAAATTCTTCAAGGCACTTGGTGACGAAACCAGGTTGAACATTATCGGATTCTTACTGAGTAACGAACATTGTGCCTGTGACTTTAAACAGATGAAGGACAAAGATCAAACAACCATATCCAGGCATCTCAAGGTCTTGACCGAAGCCGGCATAGTCAAGAGGACAAAGAGGGGTCGCAACATTATCTATGACATAAAGAACGACGAAATGAAAGGTCGCCTTTTAAACATGGGAATCGAGGCCAAGGGCGATTGTGCCTGCAACAAAGTAGGCGACACAGGGTCCATCATCAAAGAATCGGTCAAGAAGGCATATGGCAAGATTGCACGTGAGGGGGGATCCTGCTGTTGTGGCAGCAGTTGCTGCGATGGTGACGTCTCTAACGATCCGATACGGATCTCTGCTTCCCTAGGTTATTCTGACGAGGAGCTGAAGGTCTTGCCCGAATCCAATCTCGGACTCGGATGCGGAAATCCGGGTGCATTTGGTGCCATTAAATTGGGCGATATAGTACTCGATCTTGGAAGCGGAGCGGGAATGGATGTTTTTCTTGCAGCTGGAAAGGTAGGGAATTCAGGAAAGGTCATCGGCGTGGACATCACGATGGACATGATAAGAAAAGCAAGACGTAATGCGAAGAAGAACGGTTTTACCAACGTCGAATTCAGACATGGGGATATCGAAGAACTGCCAGTTGACAGTGACTCAGTGGATTTGATCCTGAGTAACTGCGTGATCAATCTTACGCCGAATAAATCGAAGGTTTTCAATGAAGCTTACAGGGTGCTCAGAAAAGGTGGAAAAATGTACATTTCAGATATGGTCCTCCTGGAAGAGCTTACAGAAGAACAAAGGAATGACGAGGAACTGATAACAGGGTGTGTTGGGGGTGCGATCCTCAGAGATGACTACTTGGAGCTACTGAGAGATGCAGGTTTTTATTTGGATCGTGTCAGCGACGATATTGGGATTGCTGAGAGGCAATATCAAAATCTTCCGGTAGAGAGCTTGAAGATCGTGGCTGTTAAGGTCTGATCAGGGAAGCGGTAAATGACGAATATTTTCCCCTCTAATTATGTAAATCGAATGATTAATTTTTGATAGGAATAATAGTGAATATGCCTGAGTGCAATATACCTCATATGGTTTTCATATCTTGATGTTTGCATGCATATACAATATAATTAAATCTTATATCTTAACTAACTATTATTTTTATCATAATTATTTTTCTGTTTGATTTACATACAAATTTTATTTTATGCTACATTTTATTAACACTGTTAATTTATTATGTGTCTATAACTAAATTTTAACGACGTTAATTCATCTGAAGTAATACAACAATAAAAATTAAGTAAATATCTTTATTTAATAAACAAATTAAAACAATATCAAATTAATATCCTATTGAAGAAAATAAGCTTATTTTTTTTACGATCTCTGATTGTTTTTCACTCTTCTCCCTTGAATATCTAATGTAATGTAAGAGGTCAAGGAAGACTTTGTTGTTTTTAACGAATAGTGTACCCTAAATAGTTCGAAATTACCTATTTCAAGTTGATATTCGGGGTACCGTCGTGGACGGAAATATTAGCGGTTTTACAGAAGAATCAGCATTTTTCGTCGATTTTTGGCCATTTTGAAGAAAAATGATATTTTTTCCATCCATTTGTGATGTTTTTCATCAAAAAACAATATGTCTAAAATAAATTTAATGAATAAAGTAATCAGCTAAATTAATAACGAACATCTAATTCCAATAAATTAACGCTGTTAATTATATTTTACGAATATAAAAAAATTAACATCGTTATATTTTATGGGTGTTAAATCGCAGGTGAGAGTACTGTGCAATAAATAAACTTAATAAAGCAATCACATTAAATTATAATACACCACAAAACAACGACAAAAAATACGTGATCTAAAGGATATAAATCCGTACTGCTATGGAAGGTCCTATGTGGAGACCATGCACGTTGCTCTAATCATATTCTTACTTACATACGTGCTGATAATGGTCCGGTTGCCCGGGAAGCTGCGCATAGGCAGAGGGGTCGCGGCCTTGGTCGGTCTGACCCTCATGATCCTCTTGGGCGTTGTGACTTTGACGGAAGCGTGGAAATCCATCGATTTCGATGTGCTGTTCCTGCTTATCGGAATGATGGTGCTTGTCGTAGGTCTCGAGTACTGCGGTCTCTTCGAAGTGATCTCCAAGATCCTTGTTGAAAGGTTCAGGTCCCGGAAGGCGTTACTGGCCGGGATAATGGGCATATCCGCTCTTCTGGCAGCTCTGGTCCTGAATGATGCGGTTGTATTGCTGTTCACACCCATCGTCATAAGGACGTGCGCTAAGATCAGGGCGGACCCGATCCCCTTCATCGTGGGGATGCTGATGTCCGCCAACATCGGGAGTGTTGCCACGGCCATAGGCAATCCTCAGAATGCGTACATCGTCTCCTTCGCAGGTCTTGGATTCATTGACTTCTCTTTGCACCTGGCGCCTGTGGCGGTCGTGTGCATGCCCGTGGCGTATCTTCTGCTGTATGCGGTATTCAGAAAGCGCATAGAGATCGACGTGGAGACCAAGATCCATCAGGAGGAGCCTGCGGAGATAGATAACGCAAGGCTGCGCTTCATGATATTCATAACGATGGCCATGTTCGCCGGGTTCATCGTTTCCAGCTTTTTGGGGGTGCCTCTGTATGTTCCGGCGGTGTGCGCCGCAGTCATAGCGGTTATTGTCGTTCTATCCAAGGATCATACACAGGGCCCGTGGGTGGTGAAGAGGGTGGACTGGTCCATAATCGCCTTCTTCATCGGCTTGTTCGTGGTCATGGAGGGCGTCTCCGTCTCCGGTCTTCTGGGTGAGCTGTCCTCTCTGTTCCCCGGCTTCGGGCCGGGGGAGACGCCTACGATATTGTCGTTGTCGCTGTTCTCCCTGGTGCTGAGCAATCTGGTCAGTAATGTACCGGCGGTGATGCTGCTCTCGAATCTTATGCCTCCGGACCCGGAGATCCTATGGTACGTCTTAGCCGGAGCGTCGACGTTAGGGGGCAACGCCACGTTCCTGGGCTCTGCGGCCAACGTCATCGCGGCGGAGTCGGCGGAGCGCTACGGGGTAGAGATCGATCTGATAAGACTTATGGCCATAGGAATACCCATGGCCGTCGTGACCACGGGACTTATGATCATTATGCTGAACCTGTTCTAGAAGTCGTCCTCGACCTTCGGCGTATCCTCGCAGAACATCCATTTCCTGTATTTGTCGAGGACCATCTTGCAGTAGGTTTCCCTCTCACCGGCGGTGGAGTCCTTGGTGTATACGTAGATATCCACCCTTCCGTGGTAAGCGTGTTTCTTCCAGCAATCGTTCTTGGGGTTCTCGGTTATTATGGATTCGAGGTTGTCCCCCCAGAGAACGCTCATGATCTTGACCCCTTCGCCCGCTTCGGTGCAGATCAGCGCTATGCCTGCCGATGCCGGCAGCTTGTCCGTGCCCAAATACAGGGGGCCGTCGAATATCTTTCCTTCCAGTGCGAACGGCATAATCTGGGTATTGGCGAGGGGGCTTAATTCATTTTCTGATTGACGACATCAAAGATCGCATTTTGCATAGTTGGGAATAATCTTTCATTACAGAGATTAACTAAGACAGGATAATCCTGAACATGACTTCGACATCCGGTGCAATCATTCTGAAAACCTTTGATTTTTGACACAATGATGCGAAAACTTGTAGTCTTTCCCGTTCTTTTTCTTAGAATGCTGTCGCGATGATAATGCGATATTGTTCCGTGGATCTGATGATTCGACAGAGAAGTTATTCTGATATCTAGACAGCATCGATCTGGATAGTTGTTGTTGCTGGAAAGACACAGTTAATCGCAGAATACGGATGTCTTGTAAATGAGGTTATGTAAACTCGCCGATTCGACAAGAGGGTATCGAAGTCACAACCACGTATGTAAGGGAGATATTTGAGGTGCACGGGTCTTCTACCCCGAGCACCTCGAACTCGTCCATCAGTGATCATCGGATGCGTAGCTCAATTTCAGGATTTCAGATGAACCGCTTCTGCAGCTTAATGACTTCCCTACGGGCGCTGTAGGACGTATGGCCGAGGACAATGACAGCAGAAGCTTCAGAGTCCTGAAGAAGTATACAAAGTCAGAGAAGATAGGAAAGCGGCAACGCTAGGGGATGTCGACTTCTCGCCGGCATTGCCCCCTAGCCTTACATGCCTAGCTGAGGTTTGTATCTTACGTATATAATTCTATCTTTTCTAGTTGATATCATCGATTATCCTGAGCTCGACACAAGATTCATCATCCCCTCGTTATAGAATTAGACGGTTATTTATATTTACGACAGAAAGCAGGCGACGAGGTGCGTATAATCGAACCCCGAGACTCTCAATTCTCGTATTCTCAAGGAAACGGATGGAGAACGTGACATAGAATAAAGTATGATCAGTGGATGCTCGAGTGTCAAATTCTCCTGAAAACAGAATCAAGTGTCGAGCTCAGAGATAAACAAATGTAGAATAATCGAACAGATTTCAAGTTCGAATCAAGGCGTATTCGGATATGTCAGATAGATCAATCATTCACCCTGAATCCTTTGTCCCTGGATTCCGATGTGTATTTGACGCCTAAAGAATCAAGCATCTCCGTCAGAGTTCTGACGTGAACGCCCAAACCAACGTTAATGAACTGATTCTCGACAACGACCTCGCCGCTGGGCTTCCTGATCGTCGGGTGGAACCCCAAAGGTAAGTGGGCTGTCTTTACCTGTATGCCTGCGATCTTGCAGGTACGGTCGAATATCGGCCCTCCGGACTGCCCTCTCATGCCGGGGGTGGATGTTTCGATGTATGACATGTCGTACCCGTCGGAGCTTCTGCCCATGTAGATGTTCCTGGTGTGTATGCAGTCGTTGGGGAAGAAGGGCATCGGGAGGACCCCCTCGCGTATATGGAATGTTCCGGTCTTCTCGCTGAAGTCTGTAGTGCTCTTCGTGAACGGGAATCCGATGCGGCACAGGCTCGTACCTGGGCGCATCGTGTCCGGGTCTTTCATCACAGGATACTCCAAGATCCAATCCGAATTGAACGGCTCCAGCTTGCCGATGGCCACGTCTATCTCCCTGTTGATGTACACGTTCTTGATGGTCACGCCGTCCCATCCCCACCAAAAGGACTGGTTGGTGACCCACTTTGGGTCCATTTTTATGTGTTCAGTACCGCCGGCGTTGGCCTCATTCGCCTGCCTTATCTTCTCCGTATCCTCGTTCAGACGGCTCATGGAGTCGAAAACATGCCCGGCTGTGACCATCCACCCTTCGCGATTGAGCATTACGAAGGATGCGCAGCTGGATACCACCGTACCGTCCAGGGTCCTGTAGGATATGATCACAGGTCTTGTGAATTTCATCGCTTTCTCGACGGCGTCGGCGAACATTGAGCTGAGATGGCTAAGAGGCTATATTTTGATTATCGAATCAGCTTCTGATGATCATTGATTTTTCCAATACCCAAGAGGGCATAGGTTTTTCCAATTCCCATTTGATGCTCATGGGTCTTTCGCCTTCATGGCTCATATAATCCATTCTTCCCAAGAATGTATACGGGGTGGTTTTCCCGAATTGGTCCTTTTTACCTTCTCTTAAGAACAATAGAACTTTGGAATCTTTCTTGCTATGGTCTATATATCTTCTCCCTGTTGTAGAGTCTTCGCTGGTCTCATTCTGAGATTGCCAGTGGAACAACTTTTCATTGAGAGCGTAATCACGATACATTGTGGTTGGAGAGTAATCCTTTTCTGTTTTATCTAACGTCACGAAGAATAGATCCGCCTGTAGATCCTCGAAATACCGAACACCTTCTCTCAGCGGATACACATAGTCAGGAGTAGTTTTTCCTATCGCAGAGAGCAATTGATTAAGAGTATATTCACAATGCAAATCCAATGTGTGATCGAAACCGAGATCCACACTTTCGTTTTCATACGGAATCGTTTCGCAAAGAATACTCATCAGTTCTTTTATTTCCATACAATAATCTTTTTTCTCCCTTAGAGATTCGACGAAGTCCCAGATGTTATCGAAACCATTTTCCTTGACGGGTGTGTTGTAAAACGAATAATACAACATGGTAGCGTACTTTATCTCAATATCATCTTCAGGATCATATGTGCCAGATAGCATTCTTTTAATGGCATCGATCCATCTTCTACTATTCATATCACATAGTTTGAATAAGCCATTTTTAAATCTGTCATCTTCTTCTTCATCAAATTGCATCTCGGAAAATCCAGCAAATTTTTTCAGCCCGGTGAAGGTCATTTTCGAATAGATGCTCTTTGGTTTAAGATCATAGAATCTTAAGAATTTGCTGAGGTTGATCTTTTCACCAGAATCGTATTCGAAGGATCTCGCATATTTTGTAAGCATTTTCCTATTTAGCACAGTATTTTTTAGATTCTCTAAGATGTATTCTTTTGCAACCGACTCCAATTTTATGAAACAGCCTTGTGGTAGACCGGAGAAACCTTGTTTTATCTTTGCAGATACTGTCTTGCTACTAGCTGCCGTAAGATATTCCAACTTTCTTTCGTTCATTGTGTAGCTCTTATGTGCTTGTCCAATGAAGTCCAGAACAAGAAGTTCTTCTTTTCCTTCACTTTTTCTGAGACCTCTACCCAGTTGTTGAATGAATATAGTCATGCTCTCTGTAGGTCTGAGCATAAGTTCTGTGTTCACTTGAGGAATGTCTACTCCTTCGTTATACAGGTCTACTGAGAAAATGAATTTTATCTCGCCGTTCACAAGTTTGGTCTGGGCGGTCTCACGCACTTCCTGCGGGGATCTAGACGTTAATGCTATAGAGGGGATTCCAGCATCATTGAATTCGTTAGCCATGTATTCTGCGTGATCTATGGAAACGCAGAATCCTAGGCCCTTGATCTCATTTAGGTTTGGTCTGTAATCATTTATTGCATTAAGCACGGCGTTGATGCGTCCTTTATTGCCGACATAAAGTTGCTCTAACTCGGCGGTATCATATCTGCCACGTTGAAATTTCATTTGGGAGATGTCCACCGGATCTGTAACCCCATAATAGTTGAACGGAACCAGAAGTGATCGATCTATCGCTTCAGACAGTCGAAGTTCAGTCGCGATAGTATCGTCAAAGAATTTTGTGATATCCTGTCCATCCATTCTCTCCGGCGTGGCAGTTAATCCAAGGAGGATATCCGGCTTGAAGTATGTCAAAGGTCGTTCGTAACTTTCCGCCGCACCGTGATGAACTTCGTCTACTACAACATAATCAAAATAATCCACTGGAACATGTTCATAGATCTTCTTGAGAGATTGTATGGTAGCGAACAAATGATCATAATTCTGAGGTGTTTCATCCCCCGTAAGCAACTCTCCGAAGTTTCTATTTTGGAGGACCATTCTGAATGTTACTAAACTCCTCTCTAAGATCTCTTTTCTATGGGCTATGAAAAGAAGTCTGTTCTTTTTGCCTTGATTTTTCGAAACATAGCGTCTGTAATCTACCGCTGAGATGATCGTCTTCCCCGTTCCAGTGGCGGCCACTATGAGATTCCTTTTTCTTCCGTGGGCCCGGTCCCTTTCCAATTTTTGAAGTATTTCTTCTTGAAATGGATAAGGTTCTATCTTGGCAATATTGTACTCGAGGCCGCTCCCTATGCCTGGTTCTTTGAAGATTCTTATTTTGTTGTTTTTGAGGGCGCCCTTCAATCTTGTGCCATCTCTTTCCCAATCGAAGATCTCGAAATCTTTCGAATTCCAATAGCTTTCAAAGGTGGCATCTATAGCGCTTATTATGTGCGACATGTCCTGATTCGTTACTTTCAAATTCCATTCCATTCCATCCGTAAGCGCAACACCGGACAAGTTGGAGGACCCGACAAATGCTGTTGTGAATCCATTCGATCTTTTGAAAATATAGGATTTTGCATGTAAGCGTGTGTTCGTAGAATCATATGATATTTTTATTTCAGTGTTAGGTAATTTGGATAATTTGTTGATGGCATAGTCGTCTGTGACGCCCATATATGTTGTAGTGATGATCCTTAATTTTCCACCAGATCTCGTGAAGTCTTCTAATTCTTTGAAAATTTTTACGATACCTGTGTGTTTTATGAAAGATACAAGGAAATCTATTTCATCTGCGGTTTGAATCTCTTTAGCTAGCTCTTCTGAAAAAGATAGTTCTTTGTTGGATCCAGTTAAAAGAGAACTGATGGATAAAGAGGTATTGGGCCTATTCTTTTTCTTAGATTCTTCAACAATTTTATTCCAGATAGAATAAAGTTGCTCGCCATCTTTCCCTATTTTCCATTTGAGAATATCTTTTTCATTTGTGATTTCAGACAAAAGATGTAAGATGTTATTGCAAGCCTCAATTTCAGAATGAAGTTTTTTATTATTACCTTTTTGAGATCTAGAGCGCTCTTTGATTATGTTCAATCCATATTCTAAAGCCTTTTGCATATATCTGGCTAAAATCGCTGGGCCCTCTTCCTTTTCAATCTCACGTGTTTCGACAGAGTCCTCAGAGAAAGATTCCAGAGCTTCAGATATGGCCTCGTTTATGATTTGCTCATAAACCCCATATTTCAAATCCATGCACTAAAGCAAGTATATTTCGCAGCCAAATAGCTACCGGTATTATGATGCCAGGGACGCGCCCAGTTCCTTCACCTTGCGTATAGCTTCTTCCAGTTTCGACAGACCGCAGGTCCTGCATTCGTGCCTCAAACCGAGGTACTCTGCCACCTCTTCCGACTTCTTCCTGTAGTGCTCCGTTCTCCCGACGCCGCTGTCCACGAAAAGGCATCTCTCATACGATTCGAAAAGCATGTCCACGAAGAACTTCGGATCGTATCCTTCCACCGAGTCCAGATGAAACTCTTTGATTATCCCTTCAACGCCCAGCTCTGCCCATCCCGGGGATGAGAACCAGGTTCCCGTGCAGATCCTCTTCTCCTCGGTATACTCTTGGGATCCGAGGAGCGCATCTATACAGTCCGCTCCTTCCAGCATGACCGCGGGCACTTCCAGTTTTTTGGTAAGCCCTTGGAGGGAGCTGCATACAGCATATCCTACGAAGACGGCATCCACCTCTCCCTTGAGGGCGTTGACGGTGTCCTCTATCTTGATCCTCATATCCTCGGGATAAACGTGAAGAGCGAACTCCAGGTACTCCCTTTTAACGAAATCCGGATCGTCCTTCGTCAGGTGCTCTATCTCGTTCTTGAGCATATCGCAGGCCACGATGCCTAGTCGCATTCCAGCACCTCTACCTTCGCACCGCAGAAGGGACATTCGCAGAGAGGCGAGTCCTGGGTTAGGGATGACTGGAAGAGACCGACTCCGAAGGCGTCCTCCAGCAGTAGGATCCTTCCCATTCTGACGCCGTCCCTCATCTTCTCGCAGCAAGCCGTCATATCGAAGGTGGGGCTTACGAATAGTTTGCCCTCGGTGAGCATAAGGCCTTCGGCTATCGCATCATATATGTTGCCCAGGGCCTTCCTGGCGCCGGGGACAAGTAGGGTGTACGCTTTTTTGTAAAGGCTCATGGCGGTCCAGAGGTCCTTCTCCACGAAGTATCCGTTCTCGTACATGCTGCCAAGATGCAGCATGGCCTCCCCGTCGGATGACAGGGCTGCATCCTGAAGCAGCAGGAACGCTTTCTCGTAGTCCTGCTCCACACGGTTCCCTGTAAGATGCAGGATCCCAAGCTGTGCCATCGCATACGTGTCTCCTGTATCGGCCATCTTCTTCAGTGCGTTGACGTCTCCGTAATCCATGGAATCACCTCTTGCGAGCCTTAAGGACTGTGTCCTTCTGCTTCTTCCTTTTCTGCATAGAACGTTCGGATTTAATAAACTTCCCACCCAACCAATTTTTGCCGGTGCGGTACATCAGCGTCGATACTGTGGACGGCGACGGGGTGAAGACCTGCATCTGCTCGGGATTCGTTTTAAGTTCACGTTTACAGAACTCCGAGAGCTCCTCCATCTGCCTTTCGCCGCAACCGGGATGGGCGGCCATCATATAGTATGTTAAGAACTGCTCCCGGCCAAGCTTCTCGTTCACGGCATCGAAGCGCTTCTTGAAGTCCAGAAGATCCTTCGGGCCCGGTTTCCCCATCATATCCAGGACGAACGGGGATACGTGCTCAGGCGCGATCTTCATCTGGCCGGATACGTGGTCCCTGCAGAGGCATTCGAGATACTCATCCCCGTGCTTCTTGTCGGCGACCACCAGATCATGGCGTATGCCTGAAGCGACGAAGACCTTCCTCACACCATCGATATTCTTTATATCGTTGAGGAGCTCGATCTGAGACTTGTGGTCAACGGGCATCCATCTACATATCTCCGGGTAGATGCAGCGTTTGTCGGGGCATGCGCCGACCTTTGCCTTTTTTTGGCACTCGAACCCGTACATGTTGGCGGTCGGGCCGCCAACGTCGCGTATGACACCGTCGAAGCCTTTTGCCGACGCTATGCGCTCTGTCTCCTGGAGTATGGACTCCCTGCTTCTGCTGATTACGTTCCTACCCTGCATCACGGCGATGGAGCAGAAGTTGCACTCCCCGTAGCATCCCCTGTGGGTGGTGATTGAGTTCTTCACGGTATCGACGGCTTTAACGTGACCCTGTACCGAATAGTAAGGATGGACCGCGTTCTCGAAGTCCATCTCATACACGCGGTCAAGCATCTCCCGGTCGAGGGGCGGTTGGGGCGGGTTCTGTATCAGATATCTGTCCCCGTGCCCCTGGGCCAGTCCCGTGGCGGTAACGGGGTCGTTGTTGCGGTAGAACTTCCAGAACGCTTCTGTGAATCTTTCATCGGACGCGGCGCATTCCTCGTAGGAAGGGAGCACCTCATAACCTTCCGGCACCTCCTTGGAGATGTAGCATATCCCCTTGACATTCTTCCAGTCCCTGCCGTCCCTCATATGTTGTGCCAGCAGCAGGTTCGAACGCTCCCCCATGCCGTATGTTATAACATCTGCTTTAGCGTCGAAGAGGACCGACCTCCGTATGGAATCGGACCAGAAATCGTAATGTGTCAGTCTTCTGAGGCTTGCCTCCACCCCGCCCAGAACGATCGGCCTTCCCTTCGAGTGCCTCTTGATCAGATTGGAGTATGCTATGACGGCCCTGTCAGGACGCCTGTCGTTCACACCTCCGGGAGTGAAATCGTCCTCCTTCCTGAATTTCTTGGTCGCGGTGTAATTGGCGACCATGGAATCCACCGACCCGGAGCTGACGCTCCAGAACAATTCGGGTGATCCGAGGCGGGTTATGTCGTCGCCGGAATCCATTTTGGGTTGGGCGATTATACCCACTCTGAACCCGTTCTCGATGAGCCAGTGACCGATTATCGCCGTTCCGTTATAGGGGCTGTCGTAATAGGTGTCCCCTGAGACAAGTATTATGTCGAGGCTCTTCCAGCCCCTTCGGCTCACCTCTTCGGCGGTAGTCGGTATGAACACGCGCCATACTACATCGGGGGCCTATTTTATGTTGTTGTCATCGATCCCTGGGCAGGCGGTTCCCCTATGTTCTTTTTCAATGAACAGAAAGTACATTATCCTGGTAGCGGGATTCTTGCCCGGTGACCGATATGATAGTCTCAATAATTGAATCGGACTGCATAGGCTGCGGGAGATGCGAGGAAGAGTGCCCGGAGATATTCGAGCTTGACAACGATCTCATATCCAAGATCAAGCGCCAGCCCCGGGAGGACGAAGAGGACTGCGTCGTGAAGGTGGAGAAGATCTGCCCCGGCGCGGCCGTGGTGATCTCAGAGTAGTTTTCTCATGATGTAATCGTTCATGAAGAATCTGCCTCCGATATCCTTGTCCACTTCATCGTCGACGAAGAAACCCATGCTGCGGTAGAATCTTATCGCCGACTCGTTGTTGCGGTTCACCGTTAGGTAGAGATTGGGCTTCCCCAGGTCCCTGGCGATCGCCTCTATCTCTTGGAATCTCTCGTATGCGAGGCCCCTGCCCCTGAAGCTCTTCAGGAGATAGATCTTGCTTATGAAGACGCGGTCCTCCTCTACCTTTATGGCGCTGTATCCCACGTTGCGCTCGCCGAAGAATATTGTGTCGTAGATGTATCCCTCGGACATCTGCCGCAGTATCGCTTTCTCTGACTGGAACTTCTCGATCATATACTCGGTCTGTCCGGGAGGGAGGATGCTTCCGAAGCACTCCGCCCATATCTCCTTCGCAAGTTCCGCGATCTCTTTGGCAGATTCCCTGTCCCCGCTCATCTTCTTATCCCCAGCGCCCTCAGGAGCTTCGGTATGCCGGATTCAAAATCCACTCCGAACCTTATGTCGGTTTTTGCATCCCTTGTTCTCAGTATGCTGTCAACAGTGAAGTTCACGGCTATCCTGTTGGCCTCTGCCAGGCTCTTCCCGGATATGAGGGCGGTCACGGTCGCGGATCCGAAGACATCCCCGGTACCGTGATAGTATCCCGGTATGCAGTCGCGGAATGCGTAGTCTGTTCTGTCAGTTTCGGCGTCGTAGGCGGCCGCGCCAAGTTTCTCCGTATCGAAGAAGACGCCTGTTAGGATCACCTTCTTCGGACCCATGGCGGACAGCTTTCTCAAGAGACCCTCGATGTATTCCTTTGTATAGGGTCCCTCGACGTACTTCTCGCCCAGAAGAAGGCATGCTTCCGTTATATTCGGTATGATGACGTCGGCTTTGGAACATATCTTCCTCATGCCTGTGGGGAAGTTCTCCGGGAATATGGAGTAAAGACGGCCGTTGTCCGCCATCACCGGATCGACGACTATCAGTGTCCCTTCATCCCGGAGACGGTCGAAGGTATCCGATACGATGTCGATCTGCTCGAAGGAACCGAGGAATCCTGTGTAGATCCCGTCGAATCTCAGGTCCAGGGTCTTCCAGTGATCCACAATTGGCGTTATGTCTTCGGTGAGGTCCCTGTATGTGAAACCGGTGAAACCGCCCGTATGGGTGGACAGCACCGCCGTGGGTATGACGCTGCATTCTATCCCGGCGGAGGAGATTATCGGCAATGCCACTGTGAGAGAGCATCTCCCGAAGCAGGATATGTCGTGTATGGCGACAACGCGCTGCTGTCTTTGCATGGCAAAGCGCATTTGTTATATGTAGATAAAATCTGCCTAAATCCTCTTTGGAAGGTTTTTTATCGCTTACCGCAATGGAGCCGGCATGCCGTCGTTGGATATTCATCTGGAGGAGGCGCTCTCCGACTACAACAGGAAGGTCAGCGAGTTGGAGGGGACGGGCCCGTTGTCCGAGCTTCTGTTCGCTTACATAAACCGCGGCAGCGTGCTGATGCTGATGGAATCCTACGTGTCCGCGATAACGGACATGGATGCGGCGGTGGAGATAATCGTAGATATGGAGGCCGCCGGCAGCAAGGTCGAACCGGGGCTCTATGTCAAGGCGTTCGAGAACAGGGGGCAGCTCCTCTTCTCCTCCGATCCGGAGGGAATGGCGGACGACTACAGGATGATCGTCTCCCGCCTCGATGAGCTTGACGGCACTACCAGATACTACAATCCGGACGACGTCGCCACCATGTGCCTCAACTGCGCCGAGGACCTGATCGATACAGGATTCGAGGACGAGGCCCTGCCGTTCCTGGATAAGGCCGTCTCCGTCCTCGGGGGGGATGAAGACCCGTGGTGCCTCAACAGGCTCACGGAGGCCCACAATCTCAAAGCGAAGGTTTTGGAAGAAACGGGCGACAAGGAATCCGCCGAGCAGTATTACGGGGCAGCCATAGACCTAGGCTCCAGGCTCTACGGTGCCGGCGATCTGGAGGACATAATGGAATTGGCCATGTCCTATGTCTGCAGGGGCGACCTTCGGGAAGAGGCGGAGAGGATCGACGAGTTCGTCTCTGATCATGTTGCGGCGGCCGACATATTGGACATGCTGTTCGACAGGAACGAGCTTGATGATGTCGAGCTCCTTGTGAGCATACACCAAGGCATAGCGTCCGCACTGATGAAAGAGGGCAGGATGAAAGAGGCGGAGAAGCACCTCCTTGCGGCCATGAAGATGGGAGTGGACGGGATAGAGGATAGCCTGATCAACTTGGGGATAGACCCTCAGTGATCATCTGCCCTTACGGGAATTGATCTCGGTCTTGATCTCGTCCCTCATGCGGACCATGTTGTCCATGATCTCGCTGTCTCCCAGGCCCCTTAAGATTATGGCCGTCAGATGCTTGTTGGATGAGTAGTTCCCTGCGAGATACTCTATGGTGATGTATCTGTCGTAATCATCGATCATCATCTCCAGCTCAACCAGCAGGCGCATCATCCTCTCGACTGACTGGGTCGGCAGGAGTTCTTTCAGGTTGAGCACCATGGCGGCATAGTCCTTCTTTTCGGGCTTCTGCATGCATTCCGCCAATCTCTCCGCAATAGATAAGGTTGATGTCCCGTATGCTGCAGGAACCCGGCGCAGTTTAAATAAAGGCCCTGAGTTTAACGCCCATGGCCTTTTTCTGCGCTAGCTGCGGTAATCTCATACCGCCGAATTCGGCGATATGCAGGAGATGCGGCACCTTCGTAGGCAGCGCTGCGGAGGAGAAACCGCAGAACGGCCCGGAGATACTGGATAAGGACAGCCTCCCCGCCCCATATTTTCCTTACAAGCCCCGGAAGGGGCAGATAGATGCCGTGAGAAGCCTGACCGCCGCCCTGGATGCGGGAAGGCACGCCGTGGTCGAATCCGGAACTGGGACGGGCAAGACGATAATAGCACTGTCCTCCGCATTGGGGCACGCGAAGCCCAGGAACAAGAGGATCGTCTACCTCACAAGAACGATATCGCAGACGGATCAGGTCATGAGGGAGCTGAAAGCGATATCCTCTGTGGCATCCGTCTCCGGGATGACCCTTACTGGCAGAGGGAGATCCTGCCCACTTCTCAGAACTTTGGAAGGATACGAGGACATACCTCCGAATGTCCTGTCCAATTTGTGCGAGGACCGAAAGGCGAAGAGCACGAAGAATCAGGCGGGCGGATGCCCCTTCTTCGACAGGATGAGGCACGAGATAAAGAACATCGGTGCCTACTGCGCCGAGACATTCCCCACATCGGAGAAGCTGGATGCATACTGCGAGGGTTTGGGCGCCTGCTCCTACGAGGCAAGGAAGTTCCTGGTCAAGGATGCTGATGTGGTCGTGGCGCCCTACATTCACATACTTTCCGAGGACATAAGGTCGAATCTCCTCAAGAACATGGACGTGGCTGAAGAGACTAAGATAGTTCCGATAGTGGACGAAGCTCACAATCTTGTGGATGCGGCGAGGGAGCAGGAGAGCTTCTCCATTCCCATGAGGCTGGTGGAAGCCGCGGTCGACGAATGCACAACGTTCAGGACAGACGTGGCATTGACGGGGAGCGCCACCCTCAGCCAATTCGTGGGCAATGTGAAGACCGCACTGAGAGGGATAGCGGACGACAGCCTCACGATACAGAACAAAGAGGCTCTGGTTCCCCAGGGGGAGCTGGAGTCCAGGATGATGAAGCGCTTCGTGATGGATGCCGACGATCTGAGGCGCTCCGTGGACCGCATGGTGGATCTCGGGCTCGAGAGGACAGACCTCCTCCTGGAGAAAGGCGAGAACAGGGTCTCCGAGCTCTACACTTTGGGTGTGGCACTTAAGAATTGGATATCGTCGGAGCACAGCAAATATGTCCGTATCGTCGAGGCGGGAGAGAACGGAGAGGTGCTCAGGGCCGCATGCATTGACCCGGACGACGTGACGCGTTTTTTAAGATCAACGGGGGGCGGGATCCACATGTCCGGAACGCTGAGGCCGCTGGACCAGTACGTGAGGGTCATGGGGCTTCCCAACGATACCTTCACTGCAGTCTATCCGTCTCCTTTCCCGCCGGAGAACAGACGCGTCGTTTACGTGAGCAACGTCACGACCGCATACAAGGAGATGAACGCGGATCCAAGTATATTCTCCAGGATAGAGAAGAGGATCGCGAAGATGTGCAATGCGGTGAACAAGAACACTTTGGTCTTCTTCACATCGTACGGGATGATGAACAAGATGCGCCCCTTCCTGGAAAGGGATGTCAGGAAGCCGATGTACTGGGAGGAGTCTGGGCAATCCAGGAGGACGATGACTGCTCTGAATACATTCAGGAACGGCAGGAACGGGGTCTTCTTCACCGTGATGGGAGGTTCAATCGCCGAAGGCATCGATTTCCCCGGGGAGGAGCTGTCCTTCGCCATAATCGTCGGGATACCGTACCCTCCGCCAACCCTTGAATCCAGGGCGATGTCTGACATGTTCGACCGTAGATACGGCCCGTGGACCGGCTGGAAGTACGTCACGGAGATACCTGCCACAAGGAAGATGAAGCAGGCCATAGGCCGCCTCATAAGAGCGGAGACGGACAGGGGGATGGCTGTGATATTGGACAAAAGGGCATCTAAATACGCCTCGGAGCTAGGAGCCAAGCTCTCTCAGGACCCGGTGGCCGATGCGGTGGAGTTCTTCTTCGAAGGAGAAGATTTTAAGCAAAGCCTGTAATCATCCGTCCATGGCTGTTCCGGGGCCGCTGCTCAATGTGCGATATTGGATCGCTATCGGCATAGTCCTGGGCTTTGCTGTGGGGCCGAGGGAGGACGTCAACTTCTCCCTGTTGATGATAGTTGTGCTCATGATACAGATGAGCGTGTCCATGGACGGCTTGGAGTTCAGCCGGAAGGATTTCACCGAGAATAGGAAGGACATTTTCATCGCTTTCCTGTGCTGCTTCGTGCTGAATACCGGCGTGACGATACTCGTCGGTCTTCCGTTCATAAATTCCCACCCCGAGGTGTGGTACGGCTGGGCCCTGTTCGCTTCGATCCCCTGTGCCATAGCCGTCGTCGTATGTGCCATCTATATGAAGGGAGACGTCAAGCTGGCACTTCTTTCTGTAACTGCGATATACATGATCTCTCTGGCACTTACTCCGATACTCTCATTTGTTCTGATAGGCAACGCGGTGAGTCCCCTGGAGATACTGAAGTACATCGTGCTCTTCATAGCGGTGCCATTCGGTCTGTCATTCCTGATCAGGAAGCTGCATCTTAAGAGCGAACCGAAGACCATCTCGATAAATGCCATGATGATGCTCCTTGTGTTCCTGGCGATAGCAGCCAACAGGGATGTATTCTTCAACGATCCGTGGCTCGTATTGGCGGTACTGGGACTTGCAACGCTGAGGCTTGTGGCAACCACGGTGATACCTTGGGAATGGTCGAAGAGAGCCGGTTCCGGAAGAGGGAGGTCCGTGGTCTACGTCTCCGCATCTGCCTGGAAGAATACCGGATTGTGCATAACCATGGCTATGGTCCTCCTACCCGGCATGCAGGAAGCCGTCCTCCCCAGCGTGGTCTCGCTGTTGGCGGAGAATGTATGGTTCATGGTGATGACCGCCAAGGCCGACAGGATATGGTCTGAAAAGAGATTCCCCTCGCCGGTACAATCTCAATGATAAATATCAGTCTACCTCTACGGAAACGCTGCTCCCCTGATGTCCTTTTCTGACGATAATCTTCTTGTCTATCTTCTCCTTCAGGATATCCACGTGGGAGATTATCCCTATGAGTATGTCGCTTTCAGTAAGCTGCTCCAATATTCCGATCGATTGGCTAAGTGAATCGGAATCAAGGGTACCGAACCCTTCGTCGATGAACAGCGCATCTATCCTGACCCCTCCGGCAAGTCTCTGAACCACGTCTGATAAACCAAGAGATAGTGACAGTGCGGCTTTGAAGGATTCACCGCCGGAAAGGGATTTGATGTCCCTTCTCTTCCCCGTGTAATGATCCAGTACCACAATGTCCAGGGCGGTCTGGGTCCTTTTCTCGTCCGCATCCTTCTTCCTCTCCATCAGATATCTGCCGGAGGTCATTGTGCCGAGCCGCAGATTGGCATATGCGAGCACGCTGTCGAAATAAGTAGCCTGAACGTACTGCTCGAGTCTGATCTTAGAGCTTCCTGTGATCTGCCCGGAGGCAGTATCGTAGACCTTCTTGTATATGCGGTGCTCCCTGGTTTTTCTGTCATATTCCAGGTATTTTCTTTCCAGGTCCTCTTTGATTGATCTGTTGCTATTCAACCGATTCTCTGCATTTGTATGTGCTTTTTCGGCGATATTGTACTCTTCGTCCTTACTCTTGGATTCGGCCTCTAAAAGATCCAGATCAGGTATTATTTTCCCATCTACGTTCTTGCTCAAGGACTGTATGAGCCCTTCGGCTGTTCTCAGTTTCTGATCGTAATCGTTGAGTGTTACTTCTCTTGATTGCAGCACTCCTTCCTCAACCACTGCGGAAAGATAATCTTCCTCGGTTCTGAATCCGTGCTCTCCCAAAGTTTTGAGAAAAGCGTCCTCCAGCTCTTCATTCTCTTTCTCCTTTCGAGGAAGGACATTCTCTTTCTTGTCATTCAAGATCGAACCCTTTCCTTTCCAGTCCGCGTGAGATTTGCTGTATGCTTCTGCCGCTTTCGAGATCTCTTCTTTGAGGGAGTCGCTTTTTATACGCATTTCTTCCAATGCATTCCGGGCTGCTTCCTCATCCAAATATTCCAGATCCTTCTGGATGAGCTCGATCGTTGTTGATGCATTACCTATCTTGACGTTCAAATCCTGCAGTTTTGGCCGGAGTTCATTCAATTTGTCATTTAAATCGTTGTATTCCTCATCCAAATTCCTGAGCTTTTGAGATACTGTCTCATATTCATTTGCCAGTTCTTCCGTCTGCTTGTATTCGGGCTCGATTTCTTCCCGTTTATCACGGAAGCTTCTCTGGAGGCCGTCTATGATCTCCACATAATCCTTTGTTGAAGGGTTCTCCCCCAGACTGAGTTCGAAATTGGAGAGTGTGCGGTCCAGTTCTTCTTTATTTGCGGCAACGGTTGATCTCAGGGATTTTATTTCTCCGGATATATCATCTCGTTTCCTCTTCAGAACTTCGTTCTCTGATTTTGCATTTCTTATCTCTTCCTCATCCGGAGCATCTTCAGGTGCGATCGCCTTTTTGGGATGATCAAGAGAGCCGCAAACAGGGCACGGTGCGCCGTCAAACAGACTCTTTGCTAATATTCCGGCCTGGGCTTTGTAGAATGCCTTCTCCATCCGGGATATTTTACTGTCTGATTCGGAGCAGATCTCAAGAGTGGAATTAAGCGCCTTCCCGTATTCTTCCAATATCCTTTCTTTATCCTCTATTGTTCCAAGGATCCTCTTCATAGAGCTTATGCTTTTTTCTGATTCATTTATCCCTGAAAGGCGATTGGAAAGTTCTCTGAGATATTCCTTGACGTTCGTGTTATTATTCACGAAATCTATCAGCGGTCTCTTAGATTCCAGGGCATCATCTGCCTTCTCTTTTATTTCTGTGATTTCATCTTGAAGGCTTTTCTGTTCCCTGTTGTACTCATCCTTCTTTTCGATGCATTGTGCCAGGTCAGAATATTTTTCCATCTTGTTTTCGATATTGATTATCTTGGTATCCAATTCTTTAAGCTCAATGTTGTGAGATTCCGCCTCTCTCTTCTCGGATCTCTTCTTTTCCATATCATTACGAAGAACTTCAACCTCTTCTGCTAATCCGAGGATCTCTTTACTTAGTTCATACAGTTCTGATCTCGCTTTGTTCCTTGCTGCGTAATGAGGAGTTACTTTACTGGCACTTTTATTGAACCCGTAATCTTTACGCAGTGCTTCCATATCTTCGTGTATCCGAAGCAGTTCCTCTTTCTCTCTCTTCTTCGTTTCAAGACCGTCAAAATCCTTTTTCAGATTCTTTCCCGCCTCAAATTCCTGAATAGAATTCGTATATGCTTTCCGTGCATCTTCCTTAAGCGATGACAGACAGGATGTGCGCTCTGTTTCATTTGTTATGTGCTTCTCCAGTGCCGCGAAAATAGTGACATTCTTATTGACGAGATCGACCTTCGGCAAAGAGGCCAGGGTTGCCGCCAATTCTGCGTCATCACCCGCATCTATTTTGAAAACCATACTGTCGAAATCCCTGGATTCCTTACCGAAATCCAGAGCGTGCGCATCCGCCATATCCTTCAGCCGAATGACCGTCTTCTCATAGACCTCTGTGCTGAAGATGTTCCTGAATATCTTCTCCCTATCGGACGTACTGGACGTCAGGAGTCTGATGAACTCCCCCTGGGCGATCATGACGATCTGCCTCCACTGCTTCAGATCCATTCCCAAGATGGAGATGATCTCATCTGTGGCGTTCTGGAATTTGTTTATCCTGCGCCCATCGGGGAGTACCAGCAAAGCGTCCCTCAAAGATTGAGTGTAGCCTTCTCCCTTTTTCTTTTTGCGCATGTAGGGCGGGGACCTGCGTATATTGTAGGTCTTTCCGAGATGTTCGAATGTAAAGTCAACGTAAGTCTCCGTATCCTCGTCAGAGAAATCGCTGCGCAGTGAATCGGCGTCCCTGTTCTCTCCGCTTGTATCGCCGTACAGCGCGAACGTTATGCCGTCGAAGATCATGGTTTTCCCGGAGCCCGTGCTCCCGGATATGAGGAACAGACCTCTTTTGCCGAATTTATCGAAATCGACTACGACCTTCCCGGAATACGGGCCGATAGCTGACATCTCCAGACGTATAGGCCTCATTGCAGATCCTCCATGGCTCTTTCAAAGGCGGTTGAGAATATCTTCTCCTGCTTCTCTCCGATCTCCTCACCGTTCATGTCCTCATAGAAGTTGCGAAATAATTCAACAGGGTCCAGTCCCCTGATCTTCTCAATGGTCATTTCCGGCAGCTCCCCGCCTCCGGTAGTACTTACAATGGCAATGCCCATTATGTTCGGATAGACCTCTGCAAGTTTCGCTCTTGCATCGGAAGTATCCTCGGTCAGATTCACATATATGTAATCATCAGGATTACCGGATTCTACCACGGATCTCTCCTTCAGCTGTTCCACGGTTCCCGTTACCACACGCAGGTCCCTTATCGGAACAAGGGGAACGTTCCTTGTTGATACCGCACCCTTCTCTCCGATGTCCAATATGACAACGCCCTTCTCATCCCGATCCTCTTTTTCCGAGTATTTCAAAGGAGAACCGCAATATCTTATGCTGCTTCTTCCGACCTTTTGCGGCCTGTGTATGTGGCCCAGTGCAACGTAATCGAAATCTGAGAAGATATCGTACGAGATACAGTCAACACCGCCTACGGAGGGTTTGTACTCCTCCGATCCTCCCAGATCCAGGTCGGTCCCACGGCTGATGACGAACTGGTGGGCGACCAGGATGTTCCTCTCTGATGAGTTTATCTCAGTCGCTCTCAGGACCTCTCTGGCGGCATCATCCGCATTATTTATCTCGGCCTTCGGATTCAAAGAGCGTACCATTGACGGTTTGAAGAAGGGCAGAAGATAAACGTTCAGATCTCCGAATTCGTCCTTCAGTACATGCTTCTCCATGCCGGCCGCGAACTCCTCGGCTATATGCACACCCTGCTTCGCCAGCAGCGTGCTTCCGAAGGATATCCTGGTCGCGGAATCGTGATTGCCGGGAATGATGAATACGGGACAGTTGATCTCGTGCAATCGGGTCAGGAATCCGTTCAATATCGATACCGCGCCTTCGTTCGGCACTGTTTTGTCGTAAACGTCGCCGGCAATGATGAGCGCGTCTACTTTCTCGTTCTCTATTATCCCGAGCATCTGTTCCAGAATGTGCTTCTGATCATCCAGCATGGATAATCCGTGAACGCTTTTCCCGATATGCAGATCGGAAGTGTGCATTAACCTCATAATCAGCCCCGCCCTTCCGTGCAAATGCACGTTCTGACATCATTACAGAGGGGACGTTTCTATTTGATTATTCCCAGGTTATGCTTGGTCCACTTTTAAATAAAGGAATGACATGAAACCGTTAAGCGGAGATAGCTAAGCCTGGCCCACGGCGCCGGTCTTGAAAACCGGTGGCATCTGCCTCGGGAGTTCGAATCTCCCTCTCCGCGCCATAATCCAATCGACTTCTATCGCATTTGCTTCCGTTGCATTCATTGCTTCGAACCTTCGGTTTTTTATCACATCATTTCCTGTCCATTACATGGACGTAATATCACTGGTCGTGATGCTGTTCGTGCTCTTCTTCCTGTCCAATGTGGGCTTCTTCATTTTTGAGAAGCTCCACCTCCCCGGGATGATGGGTGAGATCGTCTTCGGGATCATCGCCGCCAACCTGGTCATAGCAGGTCTGGGGGGATGGAATCTCCTGGAGCAGATCGGGATAGTCGTACAGACCCCCACTTCCGAAGGAAGCGAAGGATACAACGTTCTGATGCTCTTCTCCGAATTAGGGATAATATTCCTCCTTTTCACGGTAGGTCTTGAGACCAGGGTATCCGATCTTCTGAAGGTCGGAAGGACCGCCATGCTGACAGCACTGTTCGGCATCGCAGTTCCGTTCACCCTCGGGCTGCTGCTGGTATTTTTCGTAGGAGGCAGCACGATCTCGACCTTGTTCATCGCCACCGTGCTGATAACCACAAGCGCAGGCGTGGCGGCTCATGTGCTCAGGCATCTGAATGTCTCCAATTCCCCGGAAGGGAAGATAATAATGAGCGCAGCCATAATCTCCGAGATACTGACGCTGATAATCCTGGCAGTCATATCGGGATTGGCCGTAGGGGACACCTCTCCCACAGGAATTGTCCTAACTATCGCAAAGGCACTGATATTCGTAGTGCTGGCACTCATCGTGTGCCTATTCGTGATGCCCAGGATACACGATTACATAAACCGTCACCGTGGCAAAGAGCACCCGGATTGGACCATGCTCTTCGTCGGTATCGGAGTATGCTTCGCCCTTGCCATACTGGCGGATGCGATCGGCCTCTCTGTGATAGTGGGTGCGTACTTCGCAGGCATGATGTTCGCCGATAACGCAAAGGAGTGGAATCTTATTCGGGAGATAGAGCCTCTCAAGGAGTTCTTCATGACGTTCTTCTTCATCAGCGTGGGAATACGGGTCATACTCAGCGACCTGATGTCCCTGGAGGTCCTCGCTTTCGCCTTCGCCATATCAGCCATAGCGATACTGGCGAAGTATTTCGCCTGCTCTGCGGGGGCGAAGCTGGGCGACAGATCATTGAAACGCGAGTCCCTGAACCTTATCGGCTGGGGAATGGTTCCGAAGGCTGAAGTGGTGATGGTCATAGCGACGATCGGAGTGATGACGGGAGCTTTGGATCCCGTCGTCTTCTCGTGCGTTGTCATAATGGCGATAGCCGCTACCGCCGTATCCCATCTCATGATGGAGATCGGATTCCATAAGAAGTATGGACGTGAAGGGTTCAAGACGGCAGAGGGCCTGTGATCATCTTCCCATGACCGGATGGATCTGCATCGGCAATGTGATCGACACGAAATCCTGGCCTAAGATAAGCACAAGATCTTCCGGAGGAATGCTCTCCTCTGCACTAGCTACCACAGCATACTGAAGCAATGGGCCTGGAACCTACTGGGACGTGAGAGCGCAAACGCCGTCATTCTTCGGCTTGAGCATGTATGCCGATATCGCGCCGATGATGCAGAACAACATACCAGCAACCCACGTCCATACGTAACCGTCGAATCCGTAGTATCTCAGTCCGTACATCTCGAAGACAACGAAACCGGAGAGTATGGCGGTACCGAGCACGGGACCGATGGACCCTCCGATCAGCCGGAACATGGTGTTCATGCCCGATGCTATGCCGAAGTCCTCTGCAGGACTTGTTTCCACTACGACGTTGATCATGGACACCATCGCCAGGGCATTACCCACACCTGCAACTGACATTGACAGAACAACGGTCCATATCTCTGTCGGGAAGGCCTTCAGCAGGATTATGAGCATCAGATCCCCGATGCCGAACAGGAACATGCCTGTTGCCAGTATCCTTATTGAATTGCCGGCCTTTCTGCACCATTTGCCTGCCAGCGGACCGAATATCAGACCCATTACGGCCATGGGCATCATTATCAGCCCTATGTCGAATGTATCCTCTATACGGAATCCGCCGTAGATCTCGGGGCCGCTGAGGAAATACGGCAGTGTCTGGAACAGCATGAACATCGATATCCCGAACAGGAACGCGGTCACGTGGGCTCCCGCGCCATTCCCGGTGAGCAGACTGAGCTTCATTAGAGGCTCTTCTGCCCTGCGCTCCCACCATATGAAGGATACCAACGATACGGCGAATAACGTCAGGCAGAAGAGGACGACGGGGCTGGTAAGGCCCTGTTCCTCCAGTATCGTCAAAGCGATCAGCAGAGACAGTATTGATATGGAGAGGGAACCGGCACCGACGGTGTCAACCTTCCTTCCTTTTACGAATATCCCTGCGTCTTGGACCTTGAAGTAGAATATCGGAATAAGGATCACAAAAAGAGGCGCCGTTATGTAGTAGCAGTACTGCCAGTCGAACTGGGAGACTATCCATCCGCCCCCCAGCAGACCAATCGAGACGCCTATGGAGAACATGGCGCTGACGATGCCGATGGACATGGGGACCATCTCCTTGGGGAAGGTGTCCCGGATTATGCCGTAGAATATAGGGAACATCGTCAGTCCGATGCCCTGCATGGCGCGGAAGGCGATGAGACAGATGAAATTGCTATAGGTAAGAGCGCATCCGATCAGTCCAACGGTGTATATCACCAAAGTAACGATGAGCATCCTTCTCTTACCGTATATGTCCGCTAATTTTCCTACGATGGGGTTCAGGACCGCACCGACGAGAAGATAGACGGAGAGGATCCATGAGATCCATCCCGCGTAATCAGGGAAGCCTACAGATATGTGCTGCAGTGCCGGGACCAGCATGATGTCTATGAACATGATCATCAATGCCACGAATGCCATCAGGATCAGGGTGGTCCTGCAGCCTCTCATCTCTTTGCTTTTGAAATCCATAGGGACGTCACCGATATGATTGACCAGTCAACATTCGGACATATAATAATCATTGCAGACTCGGCTTCGTACAAAACGTTCAGAGGATTGCCATTCAATGAACTTAGCCGTCTGTCATTATAATCTATGACCCTTATCCCCGCTCCGTGTCCTTCAGATACGGCGCATTGAGAGACTCCATTGTAGAATCCATACGAAAAAGCACGGAAGGCAGGGATATCGGCGTGGCCTTCTCCGGCGGACTGGATTCCGGTCTGGCGGCCGCCGTGGCGAAGAAGTACGCCAATTCCGTGAAGCTTTACACCTGCGGCACGGAAGGCTCTCACGACGTCATTATGGCAAAGGACCTCTCGGAGAGACTGGAACTGCCCTGGACGCATGTGAGGATCTCCAAGGACAACACAAGGTCGCTCATAGCCGAGCTGATAGCCGCCGCCGGCGTATCCGATCCCTTCACGATATCGTACGAGCTGCAGCTGTTCTGCGTTTGCAGAACGTCGAAAGAGGATACCATACTCACGGGGCAGGGGGCCGACGAATTCTTCATGGGGTGCGCCAAGTTCGTCGATCAGACCTATGAAGAGTACGAAGCATTGAGGAACTCGAGCGTGGACAGGCTCCTGAACGTCTCCATTCCGTGCGAGAAGGCGATCGCGGCCCATTTCCATCAGGAGCTGATGTACCCGTATCTCGACCCCGCTGTGCTGTCTGAGGTGGAGAGAATAGATCCGGCTGTGCTGAGACCAAAGGACCTGGACTCCCGGAAGTCCGTCCTGAAGGAGATCGCTGCGGATCTGGGATATCCCTCGATAGCTGGAAGGGTGAAGAAGTCCTCTCAGTACGGGTCAAGGACCACGGATGTCATAAGAGCCCTGGCGAAAGAGAAGGGACTGTACTATAATCAGTACATCAAATCCATCTGCGACGAAGTGACGGGTCCTGACGAATAAGCTGCTGACCGGCATTTGGAAAGTGCCAGATATGACATATTATTATGGCATGGGTCGGAGAACACGGAGCAGGAGCCGATCGCTCTTGACTTGTATCTGAAAGATAAATAGATATAGAATAGTTCCAACTAAAGTTAAGAATGCGTCATATCGCTCGTATGGTCCGATAAGGCGCGGATAGTGAAAGAAATGCCGTTAACGATGATTTCTCAGGAACTCACGTCTTGGTCCCTATTGCAGTATGCTTTCGCCGCAGTAGTTCTTTCGTATTTTCCATTCGCCGTTATATCAAATGTACCTGATGATCATCAGCCTCTTCGGGAACGACATCAGGGAGGCCGAGAAGGACCCGATGTTGGAGAAGCCCAACAACGTGATCGTCGTCATAACAACCAACGGCATGGCCACGGATGTTGTTGAGAAGATAATATCGAATATCAAAGGTTACGAACTGGGTCTTGAGATCTTCGTAATCAAAGAGCACAGGGATACGTTCTCATACAGTTGCAGGGAGATCACCGTTCCCAAGGATTATGTGTGCCCTAACGGATCCAGGAATAAGATGCGGGCCATGCAGTACGGCAACGAATGGCTCCGCACGGAGGGATACGGCAGGGAGACGTACATCTGCCATCTGGATGACGACAGCATGGTGGACAAGCCGTATCTTGAGTATGTGATCAATCATATGGCCGTTGAAGGCGGGCAGGGATGCATAAGGCTGAGGGAGTTCGGAAGGCATCTCTTCTCTTCCCTCTCGGATATCGTCAGGATAGCCAATTGCGAGGCCTGGTGCAGACACTACAACAAAGGGAACAGACCT